>FTHQ01000459.1_pt1 | contig 22634 bp, 19 predicted proteins | sample 1641001 | NCBI WGS metagenome assembly FTHQ01 (sample SAMEA3914872, study PRJEB12502) | metagenome | biome: forest; material: soil | place: Canada | collected 2011-07-03 | depth 0.3 m | reverse complement strand
TTAGATACGCGTTCTCCATGCGCAGGTAGTTCAGTTCCTGAAGCAGGTCCTCGCGGGTACGGGTATCCGTGCCATCGGTAGGGTTCAGAGGCTGAGCAGGCGGTGTTTTTGGCATTGCGGTTGGGCGGCGGCCTTTGGGCCTCGGCGCGAGGGCAGTCAAACCACCATCATCATAGCGGCGAGCCCATTCGAGCACCGCGCTCGGATTGCGAATATTGAACCGCGCCGCCGCTTCCTTGCTCGACACGCCATGCTCGCGCATGTGCTGAACAACTTTGAGCCTGAACGCCACATCGTATGAGTTGTACTTCCTACGCACGCCGTCCTTACCATGAGCCTGGTATGTGGCGTACCACTGGGAAACCGTCGAGTGACTCAAGCCATGCGTTCGCGCCACCGCGCGTATGGCTTCCCCCCCGATGCACCGCTTCACTACCGATAGCTTGAACTGCTCGGTATATCTCGCCATGAAAAAACCCCAAAAGTTGGCGTCCAACTTTTGGGGTTCAGTTCATTTCGGGGCGCGGCGTTTTTTTTATCGGGCGACGCAGCGGGTGCGTCGCACCCGCGTCGAGCTTGCGCGTTACGCGGCGGCGATCGCTTCGCGTGCGCTGGCCAGTGCGGCGCTTTGCGCATCCGGACCGAGGTTCAGGCCTTCCGCATGGATGAAATTCACGTCGGTCAGGCCGATGAAGCCGAGGAACGAACGCAGGTACGGCGTGTGGCTGTCGTTCGGCGTACCCAGGTACTTGCCGCCGCGGGCCGTCACGACGTGAACCTTCTTGCCCTTGATCAGGCCTTCCGGACCGTTCTCGGTGTAACGGAACGTGACGCCTGCGCGGGCGATCCAGTCGAAATACGTCTTCAGTTGCGACGAGACGCCGAAGTTGTACATCGGCGCGCCGATCACGATGATGTCGGCAGCCTGCAGTTCGGCGATCAGTGCATCGCTCTTCGCGACGATCGCATTCTGTTCCGCGGTGCGCTTGTCGGCCGGCGTGAAGAACGCGCCGAGCACCGATTCGTCGAGGTGCGGCAGCGCATCGGCCAGCAGGTCACGAACCACGACGTTCGCGCCGGGATTCGATTGTTGCAGCTTTGCCGTCAGTTCGTTGGCCAGCAGCGTGGATTGCGCACCTTGCGAACGCGCGGCGGAATTGATTTGCAGAATGGTCGTCATGTCAGGCTCCAGTGGGGTTGCGCTTCGGTAGCGCGAGTGACGCCATTGTGCGTGGCCATATGACCGCGAAAAAGCGGGTTCAGGGCGACGGATTGTTGCAACAACGGAACAATCCTTGATCGCGCCCCGATACCCGCGTGCGTCCGCTTACCCCTTCAGCCAGGCTTCGCGGGCCTTCGTGGCCGCAGCCGGCTTCGCGGCCGCCGTCAGCCGGTAGCGGGTGACTTCCGGGCCGTCGAGCTTCAGCTTCGCGGTACGCAGCTCGTCGCGGCGGAACGCGTGAACCTCGACCTTGTCGCCCGGCCGGTAGCGGGCCAGCAGCGCATCGAGGTTCGTACCCGTCACGCGCAGGCCGTCGACCGCGATCAGCGTGTCGCCGGCCGACAACCCCGCGCGATGCGCGGCGCCGCCTTCGTAGACCGCCGCCAACGTGCAGTCCGCGCCGCCGCGCGGGCGCGCGCCGATCGTCGGCTTCGCGGCCGCGCCGGTCGCGACATCGGGCGTCAGCGTCACACCGAACGGCGCGAGCAGTTCGGCGAGCGGCAGGTCGCGCGTGCCGTGCACGGCGTCGGCGAACAGGCGGCCGAGCGCGACGCCCGTCGCCTCTTCGATCAGCGTCTCGACTTCGTTTTCCTCGACGCCCGCCTGCTTGCCGCGATAGAAGTCGCGGCCGTAGCGTTGCCACAGCAGGCGCATCACGTCGTCGAGCGACTTGCGGTTGCGCGTCTGCGCGCGGATCGCGAGATCGAACGCCAGCGCGACGAGCGAGCCCTTCGTGTAATAGCTGACGATCGCGTTGGTCGCGTTCTCGTCCTGACGGTAGTACTTGATCCACGCGTCGAACGAGCTTTCCGCGACGCTCTGCTTGAGCCGGCCCGTGCCGCGCAGCACGCCGCCCACGGTGCGGCCGAGCGCCGCGAAATAGTCGTCCTGCGACATCAGCCCGCTGCGGACCAGCATCAGGTCGTCGTAATACGACGTGAAGCCCTCGAACAGCCACAGCAGCGACGTGTAGTTCTCGCGGGTGAGGTCGTACGGCACGAACGCCGCCGGCTTGATGCGCTTCACGTTCCATGTGTGGAAATACTCGTGGCTGCAGAGGCCGAGATACGTGCGATAGCCTTCCGTCGTTTCCGGTCGCCCCTTCACCGGCAGGTCGGTACGGTTGCAGATCAACGCGGTCGACGCACGATGCTCGAGGCCGCCGTAGCCGTCGCTGACCGCGAGCGTCATGAACACGTAGCGGTCCATCGGCGCCTTCTTCGACTTCGGCTCGAACAACGCGATCTGCGCCTCGCACACCCGTTTCAGGTCGTTGCGCAGCCGCTCCAGGTCGAGCTGCGTCACGCGCCCCGCGATCACGATGTCGTGCGGCACGCCGTGCGCGTCGAACGTCGCGAGCGCGAATTCGCCGATCGTCACCGGATGGTCGGACAGCTCGTCGTAGTTCGCCGCGCGATATGCGCCGAAACCGTAGCGCCGGGTGCCGCCCGCTTCGGGCAGTGCGGTGCCGACGCGCCAGGTGCGGAACGCCGCGCCGGCCGGTTTCGCGATATCGACTTCGCACGGCGCGTCCTCGCGACCGGCGACGCTCAGGAACACGGCCGTCGCGTTGAAGAAGCCGCCCGATTCGTCGAGATACGCGGAGCGCACCGACAGGTCCCATGCATACACGTCGTAACGCAGCGTCAACGCGCCGGTCACGGGCGCGGCCTGCCACGTGTGCTTGTCGGTCTTCGCGATGCGCACCTTGCGGCCCGCGTCGTTGAACGCACGCAGCGTCACGATGTTGCGCGCGAACTCGCGCACGAGATAGCTGCCCGGAATCCATACCGGCAGCGAGAAACGCTGGCCTTCGGGATCGGGATCGGCAACCGTCACCGTCACTTCGAACAGGTGCGCGGCAAGATCTTTCGGGACAATCGAATAGCGGATCGGCTGGGTCATCGTGGCAATCGGTCGGTCGAATACGGCGGCGAAAACGAAGAGAGGCGCCGGCAGATCATGCGGGCGCCCCTCGCTGGCCGGGCCATGCGCCCGGCGTGCAGTCGGTTACTTGCTCGAGGCGAGCGCCTGGTTGAGCTGGTCGGCCGATACCGCGCCCGGCAGGCGGCGGCCGTCCGGCAGGAAGATCGTCGGCGTACCTGTGACGTTCATCCCGCGGCCGAGCGCGAGGTTCTTGTCCAGCGCGCTGGTATCGCAGGTACCGGCGCCGGACGGCGCGCGGTGGTCGAGCATCCAGCTTTCCCACGTCTTCGCGCGGTCGGTCGCACACCAGATCGCCTTCGACTTCGCGGTCGAATCCGGCGACAGCACCGGATACAGGAACGTGTAGACGGTCACGTTGTCGACCGACTGCAGCGTCGTCTCGAGCTTCTTGCAGTACGGACAGTTCGGATCGGAGAACACCGCGATCTTGCGGGCGCCGTTGCCCTTGACGACCTTGATCGCATTCGCGAACGGCAGGCTCGCGAAGTCGATCTTGTTGATTTCGGACAGGCGGGCGTCGGTCAGGTTCTTGTGCGTCTTCGCGTCGACGAGATCGCCGAGCAGCACGTAGTCGCCCGCCGCGTCGCTATAGATGATCTGCGAGCCGAGGTTCACTTCGTAAAGGCCTGCAACCGGCGATTTCGACACGCTCTTGATCGGCGCGTCGTTGCCCAGCCGGGCCTGCAGCGTAGCCTTCAGCTTGTCGGTGGTCTGGTCGGCCTGCGCGGTGCAGCCAAGCGTCGCCATCGTGACGGCCAGCGCCAGCGATGCGATGCGGATCGTTTTTTTCATTGAAATCTTCCTTCAGCTCAATCGGAGTGCACGGCACAGTGTACGCCGTAACGGAACCGTCTCCGACCGGCGCGGTGGCGGAAGGTTCGCTCAGCCGAGCGCGGCCGACACGAGCCAGCGCTTCACGAGCGGCTGCGCGCCGACGAACGCCATGCCCGCATTGCGCACCGCCTTCGCGAGCGAGCCCGGCACCGCGAACAGCCGCTGCAGGCCGTCGGTCGCGACCATCAGCGCGCGGATGTCCTCCCGACGCGAACGCTCGTAGCGGCGCAGCAGCACCGTATCGCCGAGGTTGCGGAAGCTTTCCTTGCCCGCGATCGCATCGGCGAGCGCGGCGACGTCGCGCAATCCCAGGTTCATCCCCTGCCCCGCGAGCGGGTGGATCAGGTGCGCGGCATCGCCGACCAGCGCGACGCGCGGCGCGATCAGCTTGTCGACCGTCTGCAGCGCCAGCGGGAAGCCGGCGGCCGGCGTCACGCATTCGAGCGCGCCGACCTGGCCGTGCGACACGCGCTCCACCTCGGCCGCGAGCTGCGCCGGATCGAGTGCGAGCAGTGCGTCCGCGTGCGCGGTGTGCGCGGACCACACGAGCGACACGTGGCCGTCCGGCAGCGGCAGCAGCGCGATGATCTCGCCTTCGTGAAACCATTGGTACGCGGTCTCGCGGTGCGGCAAAGATGCCTTGAAATTCGCGACGACGCCCGTTTGCCGGTAGTCGCGCCGCTCTACCCTGGCCCCCATTTGGGAGCGCACCCACGAATGCGCGCCGTCGGCGCCGACGACGAGATCGGCTTCGAGCACCTGTCCCGACGACAGTGTGAGCACGGCCGCGTCGTCGCGCACGTCGAAGCCCTGCGCACGCGCGTCGAACCACGTCAGGTTCGGCTGGAAGCGCAGCGCGGCGTCGAGCGACGCCTCGACCAGCGACGATTCGGCGATCCATGCGAGCTGCGGCACGGACGCCTGGTACGCGGAGAAATGCAGTTCGGCATGCGCATCGCCATACACGCGCATGTCGTAGACGGGCGCGAGCCGGCTGTGGTCGAGCGCCTGCCAGACCCGCAGCCGCTCGAGCAACGCCTGCGAGCTGGACGACAGCGCGTAGACGCGCGTGTCGAACGCGAGATCCGCGGCGCGCGGCGTGGCCGGCTGGGCGAGCAACGCGGTCTTGTAGCCGGACTGGGTCAGCGCGAGCGCGGCCGTCTTGCCGACGAGCCCGCCGCCGACCACGGCGACGTCGAAGGAGTGGTGGGCAGTCATGGCGGGCATTATAGCCGCGGGGCCAAACCCTTACGCGGCCGGACTTTGCGGGAAATCAGCAGAATCGCAGCCCGGTGCGCCGGCGCGGCGGCCCGCCGCATCGGCCGTTCGGCGCCAGCCCGGAATCCGGGCCGCCGGCACGGTACAATAGCGTCTTTGACCGTCGGCCCGCCGCGCTCCACGCGCCGGCCGCCCTTTTTTCCCGCGCCGCCGTGCCTTGTCCGGCCGCGCCGCCTCACCCGTCCGAAGGATTCCATGAGTCTCAAATGCGGCATCGTCGGCTTGCCCAACGTCGGCAAGTCCACCCTGTTCAATGCGCTGACCAAGGCCGGCATCGCCGCCGAGAACTACCCGTTCTGCACGATCGAGCCGAACGTCGGCATCGTCGAAGTGCCGGATACGCGCCTGAAAGCGCTCTCCGAGATCGTCAAGCCGGAGCGTGTCGTGCCGGCCGTCGTCGAGTTCGTCGACATCGCGGGCCTCGTCGCGGGCGCGAGCAAGGGTGAAGGCCTCGGCAACCAGTTCCTCGCGAACATCCGCGAAACCGACGCGATCACGCACGTCGTGCGCTGCTTCGAGGACGAGAACGTCATTCACGTCGCCGGCAAGGTCAGCCCGATCGACGACATCGAAGTGATCAACACCGAACTCGCGCTCGCCGACCTCGGCACCATCGAGAAGGCGCTCACGCGCTATTCGAAGGCGGCGAAGTCGGGCAACGACAAGGAAGCGGCGAAGCTCGTCGCGGTGCTCGAAAAGGTGCGCGCGCAGCTCGACCAGGGCAAGGCCGTGCGCGGCCTCGCGCTGTCGGACGACGAACAGGCGCTGATCAAGCCGTTCTGCCTGATCACCGCGAAGCCGGCGATGTACGTCGCCAACGTGAAGGACGACGGCTTCGAGAACAACCCGCACCTCGAGGCGGTGCGCAAGTACGCGGAAAGCGAAAACGCGCCGGTGGTCGCCGTATGCGCGGCGATCGAGGCGGAAATCGCCGATCTCGACGACGCGGACAAGGAAGCCTTCCTTGCCGACATGGGCATGGAAGAGCCGGGCCTCGACCGCGTGATCCGCGCAGGCTTCAAGCTGCTCGGCCTGCAGACCTACTTCACCGCGGGCGTGAAGGAAGTGCGCGCGTGGACGATCCACATCGGCGATACCGCGCCGCAAGCGGCGGGCGTGATCCACACCGACTTCGAGCGCGGCTTCATCCGCGCGCAGACGATCGCGTTCGACGACTTCGTCACGTACAAGGGCGAGCAAGGCGCGAAGGAAGCCGGCAAGATGCGCGCGGAAGGGAAGGAATATGTCGTGCACGACGGCGACGTGATGAACTTCCTGTTCAACGTCTGAGCGTTGCTGTCGCATCGAGCGTAAAAAAGCCCGCTGAATGCGGGCTTTTTCTTTTCGACGGCGGAAGACCGACTCATTCGCGACCGACGACCTTCAGCGTCCCGGACAGATGCAGGAACTGTCCATCCTTCATCGCGATGTTCGTATCCACCGCGCCGCGTTCGAAATCCTCGACGTGCACGACGTTCGAGCCGGTGGACGGCTCATGCCAGTACACCATGTACACCTGCGGACGGACCTCGCGCGCCGTGTACTGCACCGTATCCGTCACGCCCTTGAATTGGCCGGCCGTGCCGACGAACGACATCGTCCTGTCGTCCTTGAAGTTCAGGTCGAACGCGGTAGCGCCGAACTGCACGCGCACCGTCTTGCCCGCCGCGGGGAACGGCGCCGGCGCGGGCCACTGCATCTCGCCCTTGGCAACTTTCGCGCTCAGCTCGAGCGACGGCTTCTCGCCGAGATCCGGGTAGCGCGCCTCCATCGCCGCGATGAGCGTCGTCGAATCCTTCGCGCGCGCCGCTTCCTGGTCGAACGCCTTCACGTAATTCCGCGTGAACGCGACGCCCGTGGTGAACGGCTGGCTGCCGTCGCGGTTCGGCAGGAAGTGGCCGGGCACGACGCGCGCCGGCTTCAGTGCATCGATCCGGTCGAGCGTTGCCAGCCAGTTCGCGTGCGACAGCGGCGTCTGCGTGTCGGCCATCCAGACATGAATGTTCGCGGCGACCGGGATGCCACCGACCACGGTCCGCGCGGAAGGAATCCACACGAACGTGCGATCGGGCGTCGGGCCGTCGAGCCCGACGATGCGCAACGGCTCGCCGTCGACGCGCAGCGTATTGCCGTCGAGCGGCTGCGGCACGATCACCGAAGCCGGCGCGTTGTCCTTCAGGATCGGGCCCCAGTAGGCGAGCTTGCCGTCCTTGCTGGCCGCGATCGCGGCGACGGTCTGCGGCGTCGCGACGATCTTCGCATCCGGGAACGCCGCGTGAATGGTTTCCAGCCCGAAGTAATAGTCGGGGTCGCTGTGGCTCACGTAGACGGCCTTGAGCGTCTTGCCGCTCGCCTTGATCCGGCTCACCAGCGCCTGAGCGTCGTTGCGCTGGAACTGGGCGTCGATCAGGATCGCCTCGGTCTTGCCCGAAACGATTTCGGACGAAACCGGGAAGATCGCATGCGCGCCCGGATTGTAGACATCGACGGTCAGCGGGGCAGCGATGCTTGCGGATGCGGCGCCGAGCAGCGCAGTCGCCGCGAGTGCGGAAGAAAACAGATGACGGATCGACATGGTCGGACTCTTGATTGGTGGTGAGCCCGTAGAATAAATGAAACTGTCTCGGTAACAAATATCCCGCTTGTCGATGATTTATCTCCCAACAGGAATGAATCGACCGCGACGCGGCCGTCTGAGCGGACGCCGGCCGGGCCGTTACCCGGTAATCCTTGATGAACAAAAAAAGCCCGGCCGGCACACGCCGGTCGGGCCACGATACTTCCGGGCCGTATCACTCAGGTGCTATCGCATCCGGCCGCTCGCGCGCTCACGTCGCCGACACCCGCCGCCCGGCGTTCGCCTGCGCATCGCGCCCACGCTTGTTCAGCCACGACGCGAACAGCACGATCAACGCGAGCACGGCCGTCGCGCCGACTTCCATCCGATGCTCCTCGCTGACGAACATCACGGTCAGCGTGCCGCAGATGAACAGGATCACGGCCCACGTGAGCCACGGGAACAGCCACATCCGCAGCGTCAGGTCGGCGCCGCCCGCTTCGAGCGTCTTGCGCATCCGCAGTTGCGAGATCGCGATCACGAGATACACGAGCAACGCGATCGCGCCCGACGTCGCGAGCAGGAAGCCGAACACCTGCTCCGGCATCAGGTAGTTCGCGATCACGGTCAGGAAACCGAACGCGGTCGACGCGAGCACGGCCGCGCGCGGCGTGCCGGTCGAATCGGTGCGATGCAGGAAGGCCGGCGCGTCCTTGCGCCGGGACAGCGAGAACAGCATCCGCGACGCGGTGTACAGCGCCGAATTCAGGCAGCTCGCGACCGACACGAGCACGATCACGTCGATGATCGCCTTCGCGTTCGGGATGCCGATCAGCTCCATCGCGCGCTGATACGAGCCATGCTTCGGCAGCAGCGGGTCGTTCCACGGCACGATGGCCGCGACGACGAGGATCGAGCCGAGATAGAACAGCGTGATACGCCAGATGACCGAGTTCGTCGCGCGCACGATCTGGCGTTGCGGGTTGTCCGATTCGGCGGCCGCGATCGTCACGATCTCGGTGCCGAGGAACGAGAACATCGTCGTGAGCATCGCCGCGAGCACCGCGCTCGCGCCGTGCGGCATGAAGCCGTCGTGCACGAACAGGTTCGACACGCCCGACACGGACGGCGCAGGAATGATGCCGACGATCGCCGCACCGCCGATGCACAGGAACACGACGATCGCGACGACCTTGATCAGCGCGAACCAGAATTCGAATTCGCCGTAGTTCTTGACGGAAAAGAGGTTGGTGATGGTGAGCAGCAGCGTGATGCCGAGCGCGAAGATCCACGTCGCGATGCCCGGGAACCACGCATTGAGAATGGTCGCGGCGGCGGTCGCCTCGATCGGGATCACCAGCACCCAGAACCACCAGTACAGCCAGCCGATCGTGAAGCCGGCCCAGTGGCCGATCGCGCGATCGGCATAGGTCGAGAACGACCCGCTGTCCGGATGCGCGACGGCCATTTCGCCGAGCATGCGCATCACCAGCACGACCAGCACGCCCGCGATCGCATACGCGAGTATCGATGCCGGCCCGGCTTCCGCGATCGCGTGGCCGGAGCCGACGAACAAGCCCGCGCCGATGACGCCGGCAATCGACATCATCGTCACGTGACGCTGCTTCAGGCCGGTGCCGAGGCCTGTGTTGCTTCCACTCATCTGTCTCTCTCCAAAAAACGGTTCCGATACGACCGGGTGTCGCGTGAAGGCGGCGCGGGGAGTTGTCGTTCTTGAATCCGGCTGCGACCGCGCGTGCGTCGCACGCGGGCATGGGCCGGATGGGGCCGTTCCGGCCGGGTCGTCCGCGCAGTCTGCGAAGCTGCGGGTGCGATGCGGCGCACCGGGCGCCGGCGCATCGCGTACGCCCGTTCCGTCGGCTGTCGTCAGCCGCCTTCGAAGCGAAGGAGTGTAAGCATCAAACGGTTCTTCACTAAGAACCAATTGAAGCATTTCGATGGAACCACTCGTTGCATCGATGCGAACCGATGCAACGCTTGCTCCGGTTCGGCCGCGCCTCGCGCGCCGGGCGCGCCGTTCAGTTCGCGTCGCGGGCGGCGGCTTCGTTCCGCCACTGCGCCGGCACGATTGCGTGCCATTCTCGCAGAAGCAGGTTTTTCACGGCGTCCGGATGCGCAGCCGACAGGCGCACCAGCACGATCGGCCAGCCGACATAGTGATCGGTCACGTAATACACGTCGGGCGCCGATTCGATCAGCCACGCGCGCTCGTCGGGGCCAACGCCCTTCACGACGAGCGTGTCGCCGTCCTCGCGCAGCCGCGCGAGCAGCTTGCCCTTCACCTTGAGAGCGGGCGTGCCGTACGACGTACCTTCCTCGACGCCGCGCCACGCCAGTGCGATCTGCCGGACTTCGTCGAATGTCACGATGCCTCCCCGACCATGCGTCGATGGTTGACGATCCGGCCACCCTACCGGAAATCGCGCGACGCACCCAGCCTCGCGGCGCTATCCGCCGGCCGCGCGGGCGGCGGCCGGCGCACGCCCGGTGGTCGCGACGATCGCGAACGCGATCGCATTCGCGGCGGCGCTCGCGAGGATCGGCACGAGATAGCCGCCGCCCGCATCGTAGATGAAGCCGGCGGCGGCCGGCCCGACCAGCGTGCCGAACGCGACGCTCGTGTACAGGATGCCGATGATCGCGCTCACGTTGCGCCCGCCGAAATAGTCCATCACGACCGCCGGCAGCACGGCGACCCAGCCGCCGTAGAACACGCCGAACACGAGCGCGAACGCAGCGAGCGTCGCGACGGTGCCGGCGCCCGCCCACGCGACCAGCGCGACGGCCATGCCCGCGAACATCGCGAGCAGCGACGCGCGGCGGCCGAAGCGGTCGGCGAGGCCGCCGAGGAAGAAGCGGCCGGCCGTGCTGCCGACGCCGATCGCGCCGAGCAGCAGCACGGCCGTCGATGGCGCGACGCCATGATCGAGCGCGTACGGCACGAGGTGAACGAACGGGACGAACACGCCGAACGAGCAGACGAGGCAGGCCGCGTAGAGGCTCGCGAACGGCCGCGACGTGACGGCTTCGCGCACCGTCGCGCCGGCTGGCACGTTCGCGGCGGCCGGCGAAGCACCGGCATGCCGGCCGCCGCCGTCACGGGCGACCTCGCCGTCCGGCAGCAATCCGCGCCCGCGCGGGTCGTTCTCGATCAGCAGCGACATGCCGGCCCCCCAGCACGAGCGCGATCGCGGCCAGCGTGAAATACGCGCCGCGCCAGCCAACCTGCGCGATCAGCGCGGAAGCGAGCGGCGGCATCACCAGCGTGCCGACGCCGATCCCCGCGACCGCGAGCCCCGACGCGAACCCGCGCCGACGCACGAACCAGCGCTGCACCGCGCCGACGGCCGGCACGTACGCGCAGCCGACGCCGAACCCCACCCCGAGCCCGTACGCGACGTAGACCTGCAGCAGCGTGCGCGCCGCGCCGGCGGCCGCGAGCCCCGCGCCGGTCAGCAACATCCCGACCACGGCGAGGCGCCGCGAGCCGAAACGATCGGCCAGCGGCCCACTGACGATGCCGAAGCCGAAGTAGAGGAAGCCGGCGAGCGAGAACACGAGCGAGATCTGGCCACGCGACGCGGCGAAATCCCGCTGCAGCGACTCGACGAACGCGCTGAACGTGTACGCGCTGCCGAATCCGACGAACGTGACGGCGAACGCAGCCGCCACCACGTACCAGCCGTAGAAAAGGCGCGATGCGCTCGGGCGGTTCATGACGATGCTCCTTTCGGGTTCCACCGGCTGCCGGGCGGCGTCCGGATTGCCTCGTGGATATAGTTGAACTATGTTGATCGCATCGGCCGCCGGCGGGCAGCCGTGAAACGGGCGATCCGATGCGTCAACGGTACTCGCGCGTACGCGTCGTCTCAAACGATATTTCGTCGATCTTTCGCTTTAGAAAAACTGAATGAACCGTTCGCGCCTGCCGCCGCTCAATGCGTTGCGCGCCTTCGAAGCCGCCGCCCGCCACCTGTCGGTGAAGTCGGCGGCCGAGGAGCTGTCGGTCACGCCCGGTGCGGTGAGCCAGATGATCCGCACGCTCGAGACGCATCTCGGCGTGCAGCTGTTCGAGCGCGTGAACCGCGGCATCCTGCTGACGGCCGCCGGCCGCGACTACCTGCCGCCCGTGCGCAACGCGTTCCGGCAGATCGCCGACGCGTCGCAGCGCGTGTCGGGCGCCGCCGACAGCGGCGTGCTGACCGTGAGCGTGACGCCGTTCTTCGCATCCGCGTGGCTCGTCCCGCGCCTCGCGCAGTTCCGGCAGGCTTGCCCGGACGTCGACCTGCAGGTCGTCACGAGCCACGCGCTCGCGGATTTCGCGCGCGACGGCGTCGACGTCGCGATCCGTCACGGCCTCGGGCGCTACATCGGGCTCTGCAGCGAACGGCTGCTGACGGTGGAAATCGTCGCGCTCGCGTCGCCCGACCTCGTCGCGCGGCTCGGCATGCCGGCGACGCCGGCCGAGCTCGTCGGCTGGCCGCAACTGCACGACGCCGAACGCAAGGGCTGGCACATCTGGTTCGGCGCGCAGCGAATCGACGATTTCGGCCCGCCGCGCGGCCCCGCGTTCGACGACTCGGGCCTGCTGCTGCAGGCGATCGTCGCCGGCCAGGGCGCCGGGCTGCTGCCGGCGGCGATGGTGCGCGGCGAACTGGCGAGCGGCCGGCTCGTGCAGCTTGCCGACGTCGCATGGCTCGACGATTTCGCGTACTACCTCGTCTATCCGCCGCATCACGCGGAACGGCCGAAGGTTGCCGCGTTCCGCCGCTGGATTCTCGATGCCGCGCAGGCCGACGGCGCGGCGTCGATGGCCGGCGCGGCGTAGCGTCGCGCGGCGCCCCGGCGCCGATCCGCTAACATGCGGCGCGGGCCGTCGGCCCGACATCGACAACAACGAACAGAACGAGAGAGACCATGCGTGCCCTGCTTCGCCGCGCGACCCACGTCGCGACCCTGTCCGCCGCGCTTTTCGTCGCGTGCACCGCGTTGCCGCCTGCCGCGCACGCCTATCGCGCGTCGCCCGGCTACGGCGACGAAGCCGATCTCGACCGTCACGACACCTATCGCAACCGCGACGGCGAAACCGTGCATGCGCCCGCGCATTCGAAATCGGGCCGCGTGCCGGACGGCGCGAGCGCGCGCTGCCGAGACGGCACGTACAGCTTCAGCCGCCACCGGCGCGGCACCTGCTCCGGGCATGGCGGCGTCGCCGCGTGGCTGTGAGCGCGGGTCGGCCGAATGGCCTGCGCGGTGCCAGCGGCAGCCGGCGGCGAAGTACAATACGCGCTCGCACCGCCGCGCCCCGCGCGGCACGCTCCGTACCGAATCACCCGACGCCGCCAGCCCGCGCGCTGCGCGGCCGTCTCAACCACTTCTGACTTTCACACCGAAATGGCCCAATACGTTTTCACGATGAACCGGGTCGGCAAGATCGTGCCGCCCAAGCGCCAGATCCTGAAGGACATCTCGCTGTCGTTCTTTCCCGGCGCGAAGATCGGCGTGCTCGGCCTGAACGGCTCGGGCAAGTCGACGCTGATCCGCATCATGGCGGGCGTCGACAAGGACATCGAGGGCGAAGCCACGCCGATGCCGAACCTGAACATCGGCTACCTGCCGCAGGAGCCGCAGCTCGACCCGACGAAGACCGTGCGCGAAGCCGTCGAGGAAGGCCTCGGCGACCTGTTCCAGGCGAACAAGAAGCTGGAAGAAATCTACGCGGCCTACGCCGAACCGGACGCCGACTTCGACGCGCTCGCGGCCGAACAGGCGAAATACGAAGCGATCCTCGCGTCGAGCGACGGCGGCAGCCCCGAGCAGCAGCTCGAAGTGGCCGCCGACGCGCTGCGCCTGCCGCCGTGGGACGCAAAGATCGAGCACCTGTCGGGCGGTGAGAAGCGCCGCGTCGCGCTGTGCAAGCTGCTGCTCGAGAAGCCCGACATGCTGCTGCTCGACGAACCGACCAACCACCTCGACGCCGAATCGGTCGACTGGCTCGAGCAGTTCCTGGTGCGGTTCCCGGGCACCGTGGTCGCCGTCACGCACGATCGCTACTTCCTCGACAACGCGGCCGAGTGGATTCTCGAACTCGACCGCGGCCACGGCATTCCGTGGAAGGGCAACTACAGCAGCTGGCTCGACCAGAAGGAAGAGCGCCTGAAGCAGGAAGAAGCGTCGGAATCGGCACGCCAGAAGGCGATCAAGAAGGAACTGGAGTGGGTGCGCCAGAACCCGAAGGGGCGTCAGGCGAAGTCGAAGGCGCGTATCGCGCGCTTCGAGGAACTGAGCAGCCAGGAATACCAGAAGCGCAACGAAACGCAGGAAATCTTCATTCCGGCCGGCGAACGCCTCGGTAACGAAGTGATCGAGTTCAAGAACGTCAGCAAGTCGTTCGGCGATCGCCTGCTGATCGACAACCTGAGCTTCAAGATCCCGGCCGGCGCGATCGTCGGCATCATCGGCCCGAAGGGCGCCGGCAAGTCGACGCTGTTCAAGATGCTGACCGGCAAGGAACAGCCGGATTCGGGCGAAGTCGTAATGGGCCCGACGGTGAAGCTCGCGTACGTCGACCAGAGCCGCGACGCGCTCGACGGTTCGAAGACGGTGTTCGAGGAAATCTCGGGCGGCGCCGACGTGCTGACGGTCGGCAAGTACGAAACGCCGTCGCGTGCATACATCGGCCGCTTCAACTTCAAGGGCGGCGACCAGCAGAAGATCGTCGGCAACCTGTCCGGCGGTGAGCGCGGCCGCCTGCACCTCGCGAAGACGCTGATCTCGGGCGGCAACGTGCTGCTGCTCGACGAACCGTCGAACGACCTCGACGTCGAAACGCTGCGCGCGCTGGAAGACGCGCTGCTCGAATTCGCGGGCTCGGTGATGGTGATCTCGCACGATCGCTGGTTCCTCGACCGGATCGCGACGCACATCCTCGCGTTCGAAGGCGATTCGCAGGTCACGTTCTTCGACGGCAACTACCAGGAGTACGAAGCCGACAAGCGCGCGCCTCGGCGAGGAAGCCGCGAAGCCGAAGCGTCTGCGCTACAAGCCGATCAGCCGCTGACCGGTGCGGCCCGGGCATCCGGCCTCGCGCTCACGCGGGGCTGGACGCCGAAGGTGATCGAAGGAGGCCGCATCCGGAACGGCGCAACGAAAAAGCGGGCCCATGGCCCGCTTTTTTTCGCCTGGCGCTCGTCCCGCCGCTTACACCAGCGCGCCCAGCTCGCGCAGCCGCGCCTCGGTCGCCGCCGCGCTCGTGTGATGAATGCCGTGCCAGCCGAGCGCCGTGGCGGCCGCCGCGTTCTTCGCGTTGTCATCGATGAACACGAGTTCGTGCGACGCGATGCCGGGCAGGTGCGGCTCGATCCGCGCATGCATCTCGCGGTAGATCGCCGGATCGGGTTTCACGAGCTTCACGCGGCCCGATACGACGATGTCCTTGAACCGGCGCAGCACCGGGAAGTTGTCCCATGCATACGGAAACGTCTGCGCGGACCAGTTCGTCAGCCCGAACAGCGGCATTCCCTGCGCGTCCAGCCGGTCGACGAGGTCCGCGCCTTCTTCGAGCACGCCGCCGATCATCTCGTGCCAGCGCGCATAGAACACGCGGATCAGCGCTTCGTGCTCGGGAAACTTCGCGACGAGTTCGGCCGTGCCTTCCTCGATCGTCTGCCCGCCGTCCTGACGGACCACCCAGTCCATCGCGCACACGTGCGTGAGGAACCAGCGGCGCTCGGCGTCGTCGGGAATCAGTTCACGGTAAAGGTACTCGGGGCTCCAGTCGATCAGCACGCCGCCGAAATCGAACACCACTGCCTTGATCGTCATGCGAACTCCGTAGCAAGCACGTCCGCGAGCGGACGCGGCGTCACCGCGTTGCCCGACAGCGAATTGTTGTTCCAGATGAAGTGATGGTGCGCGACGATCTGCGCCGCCGACAGGTGGACGCGCTCGTTCGTCGTGTGCAGGTCGGACACGACGGTCGTCCGGTAGCCGAGCAACGCGGCGCGGCGTGCGGCCGAATCGACGCAGAACTCGGTCGCATAGCCGCAGATCAGCACCGAGCGGATGCCGTGGCGATCGAGCTGCGCCGCGAGCGGCGTGTCGTGAAACGCGTCGCTCGCCTGCTTGCGCACGCGCCAGTCGTCGCGACCGACGACCAGCCCCGCATGCAGTTCCCAGCCCGGCGTGCCGGGCACGACGTCGTCGTCCGCGTCGCCGTCGTGCTGCACGAAGCACACCGGCGCGTTCGCCGCGCGCGCCGCCGCCGTCAACCGGTTGATGCCCGACACCACGTCGTCGAGCCGGTACGCGGGCCGCGCCCGCTCCACCAGCCCGCGCTGCATGTCGACCACGATCACTGCAGTGTCCGCCATTGCCTGCCCTCGCTGTTATTGTCCGGCCGTCGTTCGATCGCTATCCGATCGCTGTCCGATCGCGATCAGCCGCTATCCGGCCCTGCCGCGCGTTGCGTCAGATCGGCTGCGTGCGCGCGTCGAGCCACGCCTTCGCGTCGCCGCTCACATGCCGGCCGACGCGCTCGCGCACCGTCGCGTGATACGTGCTCAGCCACGCGCGCTCTTCGTCGTGCAGCATCTCGATCAGCACGCAGCGCGTGTCGATCGGGCACAGCGTCAGTGTCTCGAACGCGAGGAAATCGCCGAATTCCGTCTGACCGGCCGCGCGGTTCACGACCAGGTTCTCGATCCGGATGCCCCACTGGCCCGGACGGTACACACCCGGCTCGATCGACGTGATCATCCCCTCTTCCATCGCCGTGTACGGCTCGGCCGGCGCGTAGTGCGAGATCACCTGCGGGCCTTCGTGCACGTTCAGGAAGTAACCGACGCCATGCCCGGTGCCGTGGCCGTAGTCGAGCCCGGCCGCCCACATCGGCGCACGCGCGATCGCGTCGAGCATCGGCGAGCGGATGCCGCGCGGGAAGCGGGCGCGCGACAACGCCATCATCGACTTCAGCACGATCGTGAAATCGCGCCGCTGCAGGTCGCTGACGGTGCCGACCGGCACGACGCGCGTGATGTCGGTCGTGCCCGTCACGTACTGGCCGCCCGAATCGATCAGCAGCAGGCCGTCGCCGGCGATCGTCGCGTGCGACTCGCGCGTCGCGTGGTAGTGCGGCATCGCGCCGTTCGCGTTGAAGCCGGCGATCGTCGCGAAGCTCGCCGACACATAGCCGGGGCGCCGCGCGCGCGCGGCCGTGAGCTTCTCCTCGATCGTCAGCTCGGTGATCGTTTCGCGATTGACGGCCTGTTCGAACCACGCGAAGAATTCGGCGAGCGCGGCGCCGTCATGCTCCATCGTCACGCGCACGTGCTCGATCTCGGCGGTCGTCTTGCGCGACTTCGCGAACGTCGACGGATTCACGGCCTCGACGAGCTTCACGCCGGCCGGCACGGCCTCGAGCGTGCCGAACGTCACGCGGCGCGGGTCGATCAGCAGCGTCGCGCCGTCCGGCAGCGCCGCGAGCGACGCACGCGCGGCGTCGTAGGCGCGGACGTCGACGCCATCCTGCGCGAGCGACGCAGCCAGCGCCGGCGGTACCTTGCCGTCGGCGACGAACAGCGTCGCGCGATCGGTGCCGATCATTGCGTGCGCAACGAATACCGGATTGAAGTTGACGTCGGCGCCGCGCAGGTTGAACAGCCACGCGAGATCGTCGAGCGTCGACACGAAATGCCACTGCGCGCCTTGCGCGTGCATCGCGCGGCGGACGTCGGCCAGCTTGCTCGCGCGCGTCGTGTCGGCCTGCGGCGCCACGTGCTCGAACACCGCATCGCCGGGCAGCCCCGGCCGCTCGGGCCAGATCGCATCGAGCAGGTCGACGTCGGTACGCAGCGCGATGCCGCGCGCACTCAACGCGGCCGTCAGCCCGCGCGCGGCCGTGACGCCGAGCACGGCGCCGTCGACCCCGACCGTCGCGCCCGCCGCCACGTTCTGCGCGAGCCAGTCGACGTGCGGCGCGCTCTGCTGCCCGCCCGTCATCTTCATCAGTTGCACGCCCGTGCCCGCCAGTTCGGCGTCGGCCTGCACCCAGTAGCGGCTGTCGACCCACAACCCCGCGAAGTCCGCGGTGACGACCAGCGTGCCGACCGAACCCGTGAAGCCGGACAGCCAGCGGCGCGCCTGCCAGCGTTCGGGCAGGTATTCGGACAGGTGGGGATCGGCGGACGGCACGAGATAGGCGGCCAGGTTCTCGCGGACCATGGCGTCGCGCAATAGCGCGAGACGGGCCGGCACCGGCGAGACTTCGGGGAGACGGGCATTCATGATTTCACCTGAGAGCATTCAGCGACGGGCCGACAGCGCGACCGTCACGGCTACGGCGAGGAACGCGACGCCGGTGCAGACCGGCCATTCGAGCGTCTCGCCATCGTAAAACAGTCCCGAGAGATTGCCGACCATGCGGGCGGCGGCCGCGCCCACGATGCCGACGAGCACCGCGATCCACCACGCCGGCCGGCCCGTGCGCCGCATCGGATGCAGCCAGCGGCCGAACAACCCGACGGCCGCTCCCAGGACAAGGATTCCAAACCAGTTCATTCGACGCCTTCTATAAATTCAGATTCGTCCCATAGGCGTGAACGTTGCCAGCGGCTAGCATCGATTCATCCATCGAACCCGAGACCAGCCGGGCGCCGCGAACATTCGAGTGTAGGGGCCGACTCGACGTTATGGCAAGCGCACACCGGCTGCCGTATTGAAGAAATTCTCATGCGAATCGCGCTGATCGATCCGGAGTCGCGTCACACCGCACTCCTGAACCGCCTGCTCTTTGCCGGCGGTCACGTGTGCCATGCTTTTCCATCCAGCGCCGCTTTCTTCGAGTGGCTCGCCGCCGACAACACCTGCGACATGCTGGTCACCGGCCACTGGGCCGGCGATCAGCCGGCGCAGGAAGTCATTCCGCGCGCGCAGGCGGTCCTGCCGGGATTGCCGGCCATCGCCGTGATGCAGTCGGCACGCGAAAGCGAAATCGTCTCGTGCCTGCACGCGGGCGCCGACGATTGCCTCGTGCGCCCCGTGAGCGGGCCCGAGCTGCCCGCGCGCGTCAACGCGCTGAGCCGGCGCGCCGGCGTTCGCCGGCCGCCCACCCGCTCGCGCGAAATGTACGGCGAATACGCGTTCGACGCCACGCACTGCCTCGTGCGTTTCGGCGACGCAATCGTTTCACTCACGCCGAAGGAGTTCCGTTTCGCGCAGTTGCTGTTCACGAACCTGTCGCGGCCCGTGTCGCGCGCCCATATCCTCGAAACGGTATGGGCGCGCCGCCGCGACATGAAGTCGCGCACGCTCGATACCCACGCGTCGCGGCTGCGCAGCAAATTGCAGTTGCTTCCGGAGCGCGGCTACCGGCTGCTGCCGCTCTACGGCTTCGGCTACCAGCTTGACCGCGTACCGATCGAGCCCCCAAATTCGCGCCCCCGCCACGCTGATGCCCGGTATGCGGCGAGTGAGGAAATCGCTGAAACGCTATAATATGGGGCTAAACGATAGCCCTCGATATGCAACTCCTCACGATCGGAATCAACCACCACACTGCGCCTGTCGCCCTGCGCGAACGCGTGGCGTTTCCGCTCGAGCAAATCAAACCGGCTCTCGTCACGTTCAAGAACGTGTTTCTCGGCCCGCAGGCGCCCAATACGCCCGAAGCGGCGATCCTCTCGACCTGCAACCGCACTGAACTGTATTGCGCGACCGACGATCGCGCGGCCCGCGAAGGCGCGCTCCGCTGGCTGTCGGAGTATCACCGGATTCCGGTCGACGAACTCGCGCCGCACGTCTACGCGCTGCCGCAGTCGGAAGCGGTCCGGCACGCGTTCCGCGTCGCCTCCGGCCTCGATTCGATGGTGCTCGGCGAAACCCAGATCCTGGGCCAGATGAAGGATGCCGTTCGCACCGCGACGGAAGCCGGCGCGCTCGGCACCTATCTGAACCAGCTGTTCCAGCGCACGTTCGCGGTGGCGAAGGAAGTGCGCGGCACGACCGAAATCGGCACGCAGTCGGTGTCGATGGCCGCGGCCGCGGTGCGCCTCGCGCAGCGCATCTTCGAAAAGGTGTCGGATCAGCGCGTGCTGTTCATCGGCGCGGGCGAAATGATCGAGCTGTGCGCGACGCATTTCGCCGCGCAGGGCCCGCGCGAACTCGTCGTCGCGAACCGCACGGCCGAACGCGGCCAGCGGCTCGCCGAACGCTTCAACGGCCGCGCGATGCCGCTGGCCGACCTGCCCACCCGCATGCACGAATTCGACATCATCGTGTCGTGCACCGCGTCGACGCTGCCGATCATCGGCCTCGGCGCGGTCGAGCGTGCGGTGAAGGCGCGTCGTCACCGGCCGATCTTCATGGTCGACCTCGCGGTGCCGCGCGACATCGAGCCCGAAGTCGGCAAGCTGAAGGACGTGTTCCTGTACACCGTCGACGATCTCGGCGCGATCGTGCGCGAAGGCAACGCGTCGCGTCAGGCCGCGGTCGCGCAGGCCGAAGCGATCATCGAAACCCGCGTGCAGAATTTCATGCAATGGCTCGACACGCGCAGCGTCGTGCCGGTGATCCGTCACATGCATACGCAGGCCGACGCGCTGCGCCGCGCCGAAGTCGAGAAGGCACAGAAGCTGCTCGCACGCGGTGACGATCCGGCCGCCGTGCTCGAAGCCCTGTCGCAGGCGCTGACCAACAAGCTGATCCACGGCCCGACGAGCGCGCTCAACCGCGTCAACGGCGCCGATCGCGATTCGCTGATCGACCTGATGCGCGGCTTCTACCAGCACGCGCCGCGCTCGAACGACCAGTCCGGCCACTAGCGCCGGCCGGTCGCCCTGCCGCCGGCCGCGCATTGCCCTGCCGCCGGCCTATCCTTTCCGAATACCCTTGCCCGGGAGCGCCGCTCCACACCATGAAGACGAGCATGCAACGCAAGCTCGACCAGCTGTCCACACGGCTGGCCGAACTGAACGACCTGCTGAGCCGCGAAAACGTCACGGCCGACCTCGACCAGTACCGCAAGCTGACGCGCGAACATGCGGAACTCGGCCCGGTCGTCGAGCAATACGCGTTATGGCGCCAATCGCGCAGCGACGAGGCGGCCGCGCAGGAACTGCTCGCCGATCCGTCGATGCGCGATTTCGCGGAAGACGAAATCCGCAGCGCACGCGAGGGCATGGCGCGCCTCGAGACCGAGCTGCAGAAGATGCTGCTGCCGAAGGATCCGAACGACGACCGCAACATCTTCCTCGAAATCCGCGCGGGCACGGGCGGCGACGAATCGGCGCTGTTCGCGGGCGACCTGCTGCGCATGTACCTGCGCTTCGCGGAACGCCAGCGCTGGCAGGTCGAAATGATGTCGGAGAGCGCGTCGGATCTCGGCGGCTACAAGGAAGTGATCGTGCGGATCGCGGGCCAGGGTGCGTATTCGCGGCTGAAGTTCGAATCGGGCGGCCATCGCGTGCAGCGCGTGCCGGCCACCGAGACGCAGGGGCGCATCCATACGTCCGCGTGCACGGTCGCGGTGATGCCGGAAGCCGACGAGATCGGCGAGGTCGAGATCAATCCGGCCGACCTGCGCATCGACACGTTCCGCGCGTCCGGCGCGGGCGGCCAGCACATCAACAAGACCGATTCGGCGGTGCGCGTCACGCACATCCCGACCGGGATCGTCGTCGAATGCCAGGACGATCGCTCGCAGCACAAGAACAAGGATCGCGCGCTGAAGGTGCTCGCCGCGCGCATCAAGGACAAGCAGTATCACGAGCAGCATGCGAAGGAAGCCGCGACGCGCAAGAGCCTGATCGGCTCCGGCGACCGTTCGGAACGCATCCGCACGTACAACTTCCCGCAGGGCCGGATGACCGACCACCGGATCAACCTGACGCTGTACCGGCTCGAGGCGATCATGGACGGCGATCTCGACGAACTGATCGGCGCGCTCGTCACCGAGCACCAGGCCGAGCTGCTCGCGTCGCTCGGCGAAGCCGACTGAGGCCACGATGCCCGACACCACCGCCGACGCCCTGCTGCGCACCTCGCCGCTCGACGCGGTCGATGCACGCGTGCTGCTCGCGCACGCGCTCGGCTGGACCCGCACGCAACTGATCACGCGCGGCGACGCGCCGCTCGACGCGGCCGCGGTCGAACGCTACCGCGCGCTCGAAGCGCGCCGCGTCGCCGGCGAACCCGTCGCGCAACTGGTCGGGATGCGCGAGTTCTTCGGCCGCCCGTTCGACGTGACGCCCGACGTGCTGATCCCGCGCCCCGAAACCGAGCTGCTCGTGGAAGCCGCGCTCGATGCGATCGACGGGCTGCCGCACGCGGCCGTGCTCGACCTCGGCACCGGCAGCGGCGCGATCGCCGTGTCGATCGCGGCCGAGCGCCCCGATGCGCGCGTGTGGGCGCTCGACCGTTCGCCGGCCGCGCTCGCGGTCGCGCAACGCAACGCCGACAAGCTGCTCGACGCACAGCGCCCCGGCGGCCCGCTGCACTGGCTGCAGAGCGACTGGTACGCGGCGCTCGATCCCGCGCTCGCGTTCGATGCGATCGTCAGCAACCCGCCGTACATCGCGCAGCACGATCCGCATCTCGCCCAGGGCGACCTGCGTTTCGAGCCGCGCGGCGCGCTCACCGACGACGCCGACGGCCTCAGCGCGATCCGCACGATCGTCGCGGGCGCCGGCGCCCATCTGAAGCCGGGCGGCACGCTCTGGATCGAGCACGGCTACGACCAGGCCGAAGCCGTGCGCGCGATCCTGGTGTCGCACGGCTTCG
>FTHQ01000440.1_pt1 | contig 22732 bp, 20 predicted proteins | sample 1641001 | NCBI WGS metagenome assembly FTHQ01 (sample SAMEA3914872, study PRJEB12502) | metagenome | biome: forest; material: soil | place: Canada | collected 2011-07-03 | depth 0.3 m | reverse complement strand
ACGGCTTTCACGCGCGCGGCGAGCGGCGGCGTGGCCAGCGCATGGTCGAGATTGCCGGCTTCGCCGCGAAATACGTAGCTGTACGCAGCATCGCCGACGAAGCGCGCCACCAGGTTCGCATAGCCGCGCGCCTCGAGCGCGCGAACCGGGTCTTCCTTCGCATAACTGTTCAGATCGCCGATCAGCAGCACGCCGCCGGCGGCGTGCTGCTGATCGGCGATCTGAACAGTTATGCGAAGGAAGACCCGGTTCGCGCGCTCGAGGCGCGCGGCTATGCGAACCTGGTGGCGCGCTTCGTCGGCGATGCTGCGTACAGCTACGTATTTCGCGGCGAAGCCGGCAATCTCGACCATGCGCTGGCCACGCCGCCGCTCGCCGCGCGCGTGAAAGCCGTGCGGTTCTGGCACATCAACGCCGACGAACCGCTCGTTCTGCAACCCGTGCCCGATTACAAAACGTCCGCGCGCCGGTCGACTTATTACGCACCCGACGCCTACCGCTCGTCGGACCACGATCCCGTCGTCATCGACGTCGCGCTGGACGACCCCGCCGCGCAACCGGCACCGGGCACAAATCGTGCGCATCGATGACGCGTCGGGTAGTGCATTTGCATCAACAACCAACCTGCAACGGCACTATTTACCTGATGCCCCTGGCGACGCCATATTTACCGGACATTCACTGCGCCCCGCTGCTCGACACGCTGTACCGCCCCGACACGCGAAATTTTTTCAACCGCTGCGCGGCCCCGCGCGACGGGGCTCCCCGGCGATCCTGCCGACGCATTGAAAATTTGTCTCGAAACTCAATCGGATCAAGTGAATCACATCAGTTGCTGCGATTCGTCTTATCTTCAAATTGCCTGGAATCAAAGGAGGATAAACACCATGGCGCTTACCGACTCGATCGAACACAAGCTGGACCGCGGCCTGTCCGACATCCGTCGCACCGGCCGGCGCGTGGGCCGCACGACGCGCTCGGCGGCCCGCGACCTGCATGCCGACGTGACCGACGATCTGCGCGGGCTGGTCGACGAACTGGAAGATCTGCTGAAGAACGATGGCGATGGCGATATCGCCGCCCTGCGCAAGCGCGTGCAATCGCGGCTCGATGAAGCGCGCAGCGCGCTCGACTACGCGTCGGGCAGCGCGGCCGCCCGGCTGCGCGATTCGGCCGAACGCGTATCGCAGGCCGTGCACGACAACCCCTGGCAAACCGCCGGCGTCGTCGCGGGCCTCGCGTTCGTTGCGGGCCTGCTCCTTTCCCGCCGTTGAACGGGGCCGCGTGCAACGCCGCCCGCCCCGCCCGTCATCCATCTGACAACGAAGGAGAACCGCCATGCAGAAGTCCCTCGCCATGAAAGCCGCCGCCGCCGTGATGCTGGGCAGCCTCGCCCTCGCCGGCTGCACGACCACGTCCGGCAAACCCGATAGCGCCGCGGCCAGCGCGTCGAAGCGTCAGTCGATCGACGCCAGCGTGAACGCCACGCTGTCGCGCCTGTATTCGACGGTGCCGGGTTCGCGCGACCTGGTCTCGAAAGCACGCGGCGTCCTCGTGTTCCCGAACGTGCTGCAGGCCGGCTTCATCGTCGGCGCCCAGTCCGGCAACGGCGCGCTGCGGGTCGGCGGCAGCACCGTCGGCTACTACAACACGTCGTCGCTGTCGGTCGGCCTGCAGGCCGGCGCGCAGTCGAAGGCGGTCGTGTTCCTGTTCATGACGCAGGATGCGCTCGACTCGTTCCGCAAGTCGGACGGCTGGTCGGCCGGCGCCGACGCATCGGTCGCGGTCGTGAAGGTCGGCGCGAACGGCGCGGTCGACTCCAACACGGCTACCGCGCCGGTGGAAGTGCTGGTCCTGACCAACGCGGGCCTGATGGGCGACCTGTCGGTGAACGGCACGAAGGTCACCAAGCTCAACATCTGACGACGCGGTACGCGGCCTCGCGCCGCGTTCGCTTCCCGGCAGCGCCGCGGCCCCGGCCGCGGCGTTTTCGCATGTGTCTCACGCAGCGGCTATGATGGCGGCACCTTTGCGGGCATACTCCGCATGGGCCGCCCGGCGGCGCATTGCGCCGCGAACCCGTGACGTTCGCGAACCGATCGCGCACGGGACAACGAGATTCAATCAAACCACGCATCAATCTGCGCGAATGTCACCCATGGATAGCGGACACGACCACCAAAAATTCTTCTACTTCCTGCTGTTCGCGGTCACCGTCGGACTGTGCTGGATCCTCGCGCCGTTCTCCGGCGCCGTGTTCTGGGGCACCATACTCGCGATCCTGTTCCAGCCCGTGCAACGCTGGCTCGCCGCACGCTTCGGCAAGCGGCGCAACCTTGCCGCGCTCGTCACGATGTCGCTGATCATCCTGATCGTGATCCTGCCGCTCGTGTTCGTCACGGCGACGCTCGTGCAGGAAATCGCGTACGTGTACCAGGAGCTCAAGGACGCGCAGCCGAATTATTCGCAGTACTTCCATGACATCATTCACGCGCTGCCGACGTCGATCCAGAACCTGCTGCAGAAGTACGGGCTGACCAACATCCCGGGCATCCAGAAGAAGCTGACCGACGGCGCCGCGCAGATCAGCCAGTTCGCGGCCGCCCAGGCGCTCAGCATCGGCCAGAACACGTTCCAGTTCGTCGTGAGCTTCGGCGTGATGCTGTACATGGTGTTCTTCCTGCTGCGCGACGGCGGCGAGATCGGCCGTCGCGTGCGCCGCGCGCTGCCGCTCGACGAAGAACACAAGAACCTGCTGCTCGCGAAATTCACGACCGTCGTACGCGCCACCGTGAAGGGCAACATCGCGGTCGCGCTCGTCCAGGGCGCGCTGGGCGGCCTGATCTTCTGGATCCTCGGGATCGAGGGCGTGGTGCTGTGGGGCGCGCTGATGGCGTTCCTGTCGCTGCTGCCCGCGATCGGCGCGAGCCTCGTGTGGGTACCGGCCGCGCTCTACTTCCTGATGATCGGCGCGGTCTGGAAATGCGTGATCCTCGTCGCGTTCTGCGTCGGCGTGATCGGCCTCGTCGACAACCTGCTGCGCCCGATCCTCGTCGGCAAGGACACGAAGATGCCCGACTGGGTCGTGCTGATCTCGACCCTCGGCGGAATGGCGCTGTTCGGCATCAACGGCTTCGTGATCGGGCCGCTCGTCGCCGCGCTGTTCATGGCCAGTTGGGACATCTACGCACGCTCCGAACAGGGCGAATGACGCACGTCCGGCCGCCGGCGCTCCGCACGCCTGCGGAAAGCGCCGGTCAAGGATGACGGATATGGATCAGGACGGGCGCCACGGCGCCCGTTGCTTCATCCGCCGCGACCGTCATCACGCCGCCATACGGGCCGACGCGCTGCACCCGGCCCGGCGCCAGCAGCACGCTTTGCCCGGTATGCGCATCGCGCCACGTGGCACGCACCGCCGTGCCGCTCTCGGGCGCGAACGGCGCGCCGTCGGGCCCGACCAGCGCCACCTGCGCACCGGCCAAACGCCGGCCATGCGCATCGAACCGGACCGTGGCCGTTGCTCTGCCGTCGACCGCCTGCTCCGCGTCGACGGGCACACCCGCCGGGGCATCGAGCGTCACGTCGTAGAGATCGACGAGCGAGCCGGTGAACCGGACGACGCCATCCGACGCGGGCTGCCCAGCCGCCATCGCGTTCGACGTGGCAGCCGACATCGCGAGTACGACACCGAGCCCGAACAGCATCTTCCGCACGACGCCGGCGCCTCCTGCCGTTGCCGTTGCCGTTGCCAACCGCTTCGCGTTGTTCCGCATGGTTCCTCCCCTCTACCGCGTCACCAGAAAAACAGGCGGCGTGACGCGTCGGTCACGCCGCCTGTGTGCTGGCAATCACTGTAGGGAGAGCGGCCCGGACAATATATGGGACAAGTCCTAAACTGCAGCCGAATTGATCGAACTCAACGCGACCGACACCGTCCCGCTGCCCGATGCGACCGAGGTCGCACGCCCGTCACGCGTGCGGATCGACGCGCAGCACGAGCTTGCCGCGATGGTCGCCGTCGAACAGGCGGTTCAGCACGTCAGGGGCGTTTTCGAGACCGTCGGCCACGGTTTCCTCGGCCTTGAGCCGGCCGTCGCGCAGCCAGCCCGCGAGCGTCTGCACGGCTTCGCGGCTCTTGCGGTAGTCGAGGATCAGAAAGCCGCGCATCGTCAATCGCTTCGAGATCAGCACGCCGACGTCGTCCGCCGCGCGGCCGCTGTTGTAGTTCGAGATCACGCCGCACAGCGCGACGCGCCCGCCGATCACCATCCGCGACAGCACCGCCCGCATCACCTCGCCGCCGACGTTCTCGAAGTTCACGTGCACGCCGTCCGGCGTCGCCGCCTTCAGTTGCTGGCGGAAATCGTCGGCCTTGTAGTCGACGGCCGCATCGAAGCCGAGCGTGTCGGTCAGGTAACGGCACTTGTCCGCGCCGCCCGCGATGCCGACCACCCGCGCGCCGTGGATCTTGCCGATCTGCCCGGCGATCGAGCCGACCGAGCCGGCCGCCGCCGACACGACGAGCGTTTCGCCCGGTTGCACCGGCGCGATATCGGTCAGCCCGTAGTACGCGGTCAGCCCGCTCATCCCGCACGCGCCGAGCAGGGTCGGCAGCGGCAGCCCCGACTGCGCCGGCAGCTTCACGAGTTGCGCGGCCTGCTCGGCCGGCACGACCGCGTAGTCCTGCCAGCCGACCAGCCCCTGCACGAGATCGCCTTCCGCGAAACCCGCATGGCGCGACGCGACCACGCGGCCGATCCCGAGCGCGCGCATCACCTCGCCGATCGCGACGGGCGGCAGGTACTGCGGCACGTCGCTCATCCACACGCGGTTGGTCGGGTCCATCGACAGGTACAGCACGCGCACGAGCACCTCGCCGTCGGCGAGCGCCGGCACCGGCGTCTCGACGAGCGAAAAATGGTCGCGGCCGACCCGCCCTTCCGGGCGCGTCTTCAGCAGCAGCTGGCGGTTCACGGGTGTCGACATGATGTTCTCCTCCAATCGTTGTAATTCGGGATGCGCGTCAGACCGCGCACATGCCGCCGTCGATCACGAGTTCGGCGGCCGTCACGAAACGGCTCTCGTCGGACGCGAGATACACGGCCGCATGCGCGACGTCGTCCGGCTCGCCGAGCCGGCGCAGCGGAATGCCGCGCGCGAGCTTGCGCGTCGCGTCGCGTTCGCCGAGCGACTGGAACAGCGGCTCGACGATTCCCGTGCGAATGAACGCCGGGTGAATCGAATTGCAGCGCACGTCGATCTCGCGCCGCGCGCAGTCGATCGCGATCGACTTCGTCAGCGACGCGACCGCCGCCTTCGATGCGTTGTACGCGGTGAAATCCGGCTCGACCTTGAACGCGGCGACCGACGAGATGTTGATGATCGACGCGGGATGGCTCTCGGCCAGATACGACAGCGCGTGCTTGCAGCCGAGCACGATGCTCTCGACGTTGATCGCCATCACGCGCCGCCATTCGTCCAGCTCGATTTGCGCGGGCGAACCGATCGAGCCGACGCCCGCATTGTTGACGAGCACCGACAGAGCGCCCATCGCATCGGTCGCCTGCGCGAGCAGCGCCTGCCAGCGCGCTTCGTCGCGCACGTCCTGGGTCGCGGCGAACGCGACCGGCGTCGCGTGGCCCGCGTTGAGTTCCTGCGCGAACGCGTCGAGCACCGCCGCTTCCGCGATGTCGGTCAGGAACACGCGCGCGCCCTGCTCGACCATCCGGCGCGCGATCGCGCGGCCGAGGCCGCCGGCGGCGCCCGTGATGTATGCGCACTTGCCCGCGAGGCGCGGAGAAACGATTGTCATGTGACCTGCTCCTGTCGTGAATCGTCGTCGCGGAACGCTGCCGCAACGGGGTTTCCGTGTCGCTGCCAACCGACGTGCGCCGGTCGCCGCTGCGCCGACATGACGGCGCGCCGCACGGATTCCGGGAGTATATCGAGATGAACGCGGCGCGCGCCGGACCGGCCGGGCGGCGTGCCCGCGCTCGAACGACAGCCAGCGTACGCGAATGCCGCCGATCGATGAAATGAATATTCGTTATGCCCGGTCATAGGCACCGTTCATGAGCCGAACGTACCGGCGCCCATGCGCGAACAGCACGGCGCGACCGGTCGGATGGGCTGCGTCGGCTCGTCGACTATCGGGATAACGGGCGTTGCGTTCCGCGTGGGCGAGGAAGCAATCGAGAAGATGATCCGGCGTCGAATCCTGCACCTCGCCGGAAAGCGCCGGACGAACGCCGGCGGCAGGAAAGCGGGCCGCAGCGCCCGCCATCGGCAACCGTCAGAAGCCGTCGCCCGACGGCGCGCGCACGAACGCGCAGAGTTGCGGCGAATGCGTGTCGATCATCTGCTGGAACGGCGCACGGTGCCCGTACGCGATACCCGACACGAGCAACAGGCAGACCGCCGCGACGCGCGGCGAGAACGCGCGCTGCCGCACGCCGTCGTAGCCGCGCAGGAACATCAGCGCGACCAGCGCGCCGAGCACCCAGCCGACGACGACTTCCGGCACGCTGTGCGAGTGATCGAATACGCGGGCAACGGCCGTGATCGCGCCGATGGCCAGCCCGGCCGCGATGCCGGGCGCCTTGCCGTGCCGGAACGCCTGCCACAGCATCGACAGCGCGACCGTCCACACGGACGTCGACAGCATCGTATGGCCGCTGATCACGCGGAAATCGAACTGCGCAAGCTCGATGCCGCAGCCGGCATACAGGATCTTCGTGGCGCCGACGACGCCCATCCCGGCGGCCAGCAGCACGCCCCAGCGGGCGGCGAGGCGCCAGTCGGTCAGCGCGAGCCACGCCGCGCAGGTCAACGCGATCGGCAGGGTCAGCGCGGCATCGCCGATGTTGCTGATTTCACTCCACATGATGGACTTCGGAGACGATCGAAAGACCGCAGTTTACCGCAGGCACGCAACGTGCCTGTGTCAGCCTGTGACAGGCTGTATCAACCGGCGACACCGGTAATCAACAGCAGGTTCGTGCCGGTGATCACGGCGAACAGCGTCCACGCGGCCACCTGCATCCCGCGCCCGATCGCGTGCTCGCCCATCGTGCGGCGATCGCTGACCGAGCGGATCAGCGGCCACATCGCGAACGGCAATTGCAGGCTCAGCAGCACCTGGCTCCACACGAGCAGTTGCCCGACCGAGCCGTCGCCGAGCCACAGCACGCCGATCAGCGCCGGCACGAGCGCGAGCCCGCGCGTGATCAGCCGGCGCTGGTAACACGGGATCTTCGTATGCAGGAAACCGTCCATGATGACCTGGCCGGCGATCGTGCCGGTCAGCGTCGAGCTTTGACCCGACGCGAGCAGCGCGATGCCGAACAACAGCGCGGCCGCACCGCCCGCGATCGGCGTGATCAGCCGGTACGCCTGCTCGATGTCGGTCACGTTGTGCTGGCCCGTCGCATGGAATGCCGCGCCCGCGACGACGAGGATCGCCGCGTTGACGAGCATCGCGACGAACAGCGACACGCAGGTATCGATGCGCACCAGCGCCAGCGTGTCGCGGATCACGCCGCGCGCACCGCCGACGACGTGCCGCGTCTGCACGACCGACGAATGCAGATACAGGTTATGCGGCATGATCGTCGCGCCGACGATGCCGAGCGCGAGCACGATCGCATCCTTGCGGTCGTGGCCCGGGTCGCCCGGCACGAGGCCGCTCACCACCGCATGCCAGTCGGGCGGCGTGATCGCCACCTGCGCGACGAAGCAGAACGCCATCGTCGCGATCAGCCCGAGCACGATCGCCTCGATCTGCCGGAAACCCTTGCCCTGCAGGCCGAGCACGATCACCGTGTCGAGCGCGGTCAGCACGACGCCCCACGCGAGCGGCACGCCGAGCAGCAGCTTGAACGCGAGCGCGCAGCCGAGCACTTCCGCGATGTCGCACGCGATGATCGACACTTCGGCCGTGATCCACTGCACGACGCGGCCGAACCGGCCGTAGCGGTCGTAGCTGGCCTGCGCGAGATCCTTGCCCGCGACGAGACCGAGCCGCGCCGCGAGCATCTGCAGGAAGATCGCCGCGAGGCTCGAGAACGCGACGACCCACAGCAGCGAATAGCCGAACTGCGAGCCGGCCTGGATATCGGTCGCCCAGTTGCCGGGGTCCATGTAGCCGATCGCGACCAGCAGGCCGGGGCCGAAGAAACGTCTGAGCTTCTGCCAGCGCGGCGCGGCGGCGTCGATCGTGATGCTGCCCTTTACTTCCGACGGGCAGAAAGGGGCGGTGGCGGTAGTGGGGAGGAAGGGCATGGAAACCGGGAATCGAGATCGCGATCCGTCGATTTTACGGGTATCCGTCCCGTTTTATCGTGCGCGACCACGCACGCGTCGCACCCCGCTCCGTCAACGTCGCCGTCGCCGTCGCAACATGCGGCGGCTCGCCCTTCGTCCGGAACGGGCGACGCCGCGCCCTGCGCGAGGATCTTTTCCCGCTCGGCGACGCGAAACTCGGTCGGCGACATCAGCAGCCGCTGCCGAAACAGCTTCGCGAGCCGCTCGCCGCTGCCGAAGCCGGTGCGCCGCGCGACCTTGTCGGCCGGCAGCGTCGTATGGATCAGCATGTGGCACGCCCGTTCGAGCCGCACGTGCTGGACGAACTCGGTCGGCGTCACGCCGATTTCCTTCTTGAAGCGCCGCAGGAAATTGCGCTCGCTCATCGCGGCCGCCTGCGCGGCGCTCGCAATCGAGATGCGGTTCACGCTCTGCGCGCGCAGCCGTTGCGCGGACATCCGGATCGACGGGCTCGCACTCAGTTCGCGGAACGCCCACATCGACTGCGCATAGCGCTGCTCGACCGGCCGCATCATGTTGCTGGCGATCTCCTGCGCGGCGCTGTCGCCGAGGTCGACGCGGAACATGTCGAGCGCGGCGGCGAACACGTCGGTCTCGCCGGCCTGCAATTCGATCGTCGTGGTGGCGCGGCGCGCGGCCCTGCCCGGCCGCACGTCGATCGCCGACGACGGCCGTCGCGTGGCGGCGAGCGCGGGCAGATCCATCGCGTCGACGATCCAGCGCGCATGCCGGCGAATGTCGGTCAGGCGCCGCTGCAAGGCGTCGTCCCAGTTGACGGCCGCGCGCTCGCCATGAAGATGAAAGAACGCGAGCGCCCGGCGGCTGTGTTCGTCGCCGAGCGGATCGGCCGCGATGCGCACGCCGGACGACGACTGCAACAGTCCCCCGCTTTCGGAGACGTACTTCAGCTGGTAATCCGCGCTGTACGCATGCAGGCGATTCGCCAGATTGAAAGCTTCGCCGAGGCGCGCGGCCTGGGCCAACGAAAACCCCGTACTCAAATAGATAACGACCCACCGCTGATCTGCTGCATTCACTGGCCAAGCCCCCGACTTGTTCGACTTCTTCTAATACCGTCGAACTGTCAGGCTTATATTTGGTTTGAATGCGTGCGACAGGACGGCTATCCCGAAATATGAAGCGACGGCATCTTAGCCGAACGGGTAGCGCCTTTGGCGCGAAATGGCCGACGGGGACAGCATGATGGCGGATTACTACAGGCTGCTGCCCGCCGCTGGTATGCCGACACAGAATCGCGTATGCGATGCGGTCGATTATTGCGGCCGTCATCCGCAATGACGGGTGTAATGACAGGCGTATTCGAGGGCGATGTCCATCGGCAAAACAGACGTTCGCGTATCGGCCCGAACGGCATCGACACGCATCGAACGCGCGCGATCGCCGCGCATGTCAACCGGCGCATCCGTTGCCTGCACATCCTTTAGAATCGATCGTCCTTCACCACGCCGCCCGCGCTCCGTGCCCGCCGCTCACCGTCTCGACCTGAACCTGTTTCGCGTGCTCGACGCCGTCTACGTGCACGGCGGCATCGGCGCGGCCGCCCGCGCGCTGCATCTCACGCAGCCGGCCGTCACGCATGCGCTCAACCGGCTGCGCGCGCATTTCGACGATCCGCTGTTCGTGCGCCAGGGCAACCGCGTCGTGCCGACGGAGCGTACGCGGTCGATCATCGCGGACGTGCAGCTGCACCTGAAGGGTCTGCAAGGCACCGCGCGCGATCCGGCCGCCTTCGATCCCGCGACGCTCGACCTGAGCATCGCGGTCGGCATTCGCGACGTGCTCGAATCCATCGCATTGCCGCGCATCGTCGCCGCGTTCGCCGACGAAGCGCCGGGCCTGCGGCTCGTCAGCCGGCGCATCGCGGTATCCGACATCGAGCGCGAGCTCGCTTCGGGCAATCTCGACCTCGTCGTCGACCGGCGCGTACAGACCGGCCCGCGCATCGCCACCGAACACCTGCTCGACGATTCGCTCGTCGTCGCGCTGCGCCGCGATCATCCGCTCGCGCGCGACGCGCTGCGACGCAGCGACTATTTCGCGGCGCAGCATATCGCCGTGTCGTCGCTCGGCGAGCCGCAATCGCTCGACGTCCTGCTCGGCAACGACGGACGCTTCCGCGACATCCGGCTTACGTGCCAGCACTATTTCGCCGCCTGCCAGATCGCCGCGGCCGGCGACCTGCTCGTTACGCTGCCGCACACCTATGCGCTGCGCATGGCCGCGCTGCTGCCGATCGTCGTGCGACCGCTGCCGCTGCGGCTCAAGCCGTTTCCGCTGCTCGCGTACTGGCACGAATCGCGCGACACCGATCGCGCGCATCAGTGGGTGCGCGAACGCATCGCCGCGCTCGTGCGCAGCAGCGCCGGCATCGCCGACGCGTAGCAGCGCAGCAGGCGCCCGCGCGAACGGGACGGTATGCTGACGGCTGCACGCCGCCATGCGGCGCCCGCTTTCCTTGATCCGCTTACCGGAGACTTGCCATGTCGCTCATCCACGCCGCCGCCGTCCTCGATGCCGACGCGCCCGACTACGTCGTCCAGTTGCAGGCCGGCACGCATGCGCTGACCGGTGACGAAGCGCCGCGCGAAGGCGGCCAGGATCGCGGGCCGGCGCCATACGAATTCGTGCTGGCCGGGCTCGCGCAATGCACGGCCGCGACGCTGCGCATGTACATGCAGCGCAAGACGTGGCCGGCCGCGCGCATCGCCGTGCGCACCGAGCTGCATGCCGATCGCGAAGGTGTGCAATACGTGCGCCGCGTCGTCACGCTCGACGGCCCGCTCGACGATGCGCAACGCCAGCGTCTCGCGGAAATCTGCGAGAAAACCCCGGTGACGCAGTTCATCAAGCGCGGCACGCGGATCGAAACGACGCTGAACTGACGCACGCGGCGGGCCGTCCGGTCTGCCGCCTGACAAACGAAACGGGCGGGGCGCGCATCCGTGCGCGCCCCGCCCGTTCATCGATCCCGCCCGGCGCTTACAGTCCGAGCGCGGACAGGTCCAGCTTGCCGTCCTTCATCGGCGGGCACCAGAAATACGCGCCCGTCAGCGGCCGCGTGAAGCGGAACAGGCCGTCGACGATCCCGTCTTCCGCGCCGCTCATCCGGCGCATCTGCACGTCGAACGCGCGGAACGAGCAGCCGAACGCGACGAAGTAGAGGCCCGCGCGACGCGCGTCCGACCACGGCGACGAACGGCGCAGCATGAACGCCTCGGGCTCGAAGCTTTCCTGCGCGGTGCGCTTCACATGCGCGAATTCGGGGGCGTCGTCGAGTTCCTCGTTGTCCGACCGGCGGCGCCCGATGATGTGGTCCATGTCGCCCGACGCAATGCGCTCCATCTGGTCGAAGTCGTGCAGCCACTGCTGCACCGCGACGAAGCTCGCGCCGTCGAGCCCCGCGCCCTGCCCCGTCACGATCGCCGCGGCCACCGCGTCGTCGCCTTCCGGGTTCTCGGTACCGTCCTCGTAGCCGGACAGGTCGCGATCGTTCGAATAGCGGAAGCCGTCGACGGCCTCCTGCAGCACGAACGCCGGCGCCAATGCGCGCTCGATCGCCCGCGCGCGCAGCACGATCTCGCCGCGATCGTCCGAGCGCAGCCAGACCCATACGTCGGCCGGCGTCATCGGCAGCGTGCGGTCGTTCACCGCGAACGCCGGGTAGTCGGTCAGGCCCGGCACCGGATGGCCGAGGTATGCAGCCAGCGCGTGCCCGAAACCGACGACCGTGTCGCGTCCGTCGACGATCTCGCGCAGCGCGGCCAGCGCCGCCGCGACATTGCCGTCGTTCGACATCGTGAAAGTGAGGTATCGCGCTGCCGTATCGATCGGAGCCAGGATGCCTTGCTGAACGTCGCTCATCGTTTCCTCGGGAATGGTTCGAAGTGAATCTGTACGGGCCGCCTCGTCGCGCGCCGCGGACGCGCAAGTGTAATCGATGCGCGCGCCGGCCCCGGTCTGCCAGCGCACAACGTCCGCGAAAAGGGGCCAAAACCCCGAATACTAACCGTATCGACGCTGCAACGCCGCATTCGTCAGACGTTGCAGCGTGCGCGGCTGTCCTGATAGAATCCTTGCACGTCTTTTCGGCGTCCTTTCAACCGTTCACTTCAGGGAGGTGCAGATGTTCCGAATGCCAGCCACCTTCCCGAACGTGGTCCCACGGCGCAGCTGATCCAGCCCGCCGTCCGCGCCGGCTCCCGAGTTTTCCGCTGACCCGTCAGCCGCGCTTTTCCCGACAGCCCGTTTCGTTCCGCCCGCGTGTTTCGCGCGGCCCGGCTGTTGCGTTTTCGACGTTCTCCGAACCGGAAAGCCCCGTCGCGCGATGCGCCGGGCAACGATACATGACCAGAAAAACCTCCCATCTGGGCGGCCATGCATTCCAGGCCGTCTTCGGCTTCACCATTCGTTACTGGCGCAAGCAGCCGGCGCGCATCGCCGCGGTCGCGAGCCTCGCGCTGCTCGCCGCGCTCGCCGACGTCCTGACGCCGTTGTTCGCCGGCCGCCTCGTCGACGCGCTGTCGACCGGCCTGACCGACCGCGCCGCCGCGTGGCATTCGGCCCTCGCCGCGTTCGGCACGCTTGCCGCGCTCGGCATCGGCGCGACCGTGCTGCGCCAGGGCGTTTACCTGAACATCATCACGCTCACGCTGAAGATGATGAGCGAGATCGCCGCCGCGTCGTTCCACCGCGTGCAGCGCTTCTCGACCGACTGGCACGCGAACAGCTTCGCGGGCTCGACCGTGCGCAAGATCACCCGCGGGATCTGGGCGCTCGACCTGCTCAACGACACCGTGCTGATCGCGCTGCTGCCGTCGGTCACGATGCTGGTCGGCGCGACCGTGCTGCTCGGCACGCACTGGCCCGTGATGGGGCTCGTCGTCGGCGCCGGTTCGCTGCTGTACATCGCGGTGACGGTCGCGGTGCCGCTCGGCATCGTCGCGCCGGCCGCGCGGCTCGGCAACCTGTGGGATACGCGGATGGGCGGCGCGCTCGCCGACGCGGTGAGCTGCAACGCGGTCGTCAAGGCGTTCGGCGCGGAAACGCGCGAGGAAGCGCGGCTCGCGCGCGTGATCGGCAAGTGGCGGCAGCGCACGCGCCGCACGTGGGTGCGCGGCACGTTCAACGGCGGGCTGCAGGGTGCGATGCTCGTCGCGATGCAGGCCGCGATGATCGGCGTCGCGCTGCGGCTGTGGGTGAACAACGAAGCGAGCGTCGGCGACATCGCGTTCGCGCTGACGATGTTCTTCATGCTGCAGGGCTATTTGCGCGACGTCGGCATGCACATCCGCAACCTGCAGCGCTCGGTAAACGACATGGAAGAACTCGTCGCGCTCGAACGCCAGCCGCTCGGCATCGACGATCGCCCCGGCGCGCCGGCGATCCGGATCGGCCAAGGCGAGATCCGCTTCGAGCACGTGACGTTCCGCTACGGCAACCATCCGGTGCCGCTGTACGACGATTTCTCGATGCGGATCGCGCCCGGCGAACGCGTGGGCCTCGTCGGCCATTCGGGGTCGGGCAAGACGACGTTCATCAAGCTGATCCAGCGCCTGTACGACGTGTCGGGCGGCCGCATCACGATCGACGGCCAGGACATCGCGCAGGTGCGGCAGGATTCGCTGCGCAGCCAGATCGCGATCGTCCAGCAGGAGCCCGTGCTGTTTCACCGCACGCTCGCGGAGAACATCGCGTATGCACGCCCCGATGCGAGCCGCGCGGACATCGAGCGCGCCGCGCGCCTGGCCAGCGCGCACGACTTCATCGTCGCACTGCCGGACGGCTATGACACGCTGGTCGGCGAACGCGGGATCAAGCTGTCGGGCGGCGAACGCCAGCGCGTCGCGATCGCGCGTGCGTTCCTCGCCGATGCGCCGATCCTGATCCTCGACGAAGCGACATCGAGCCTCGACAGCGAAAGCGAGCTGCTGATCCAGCAGGCGATGGAGCGGCTGATGGTCGGCCGCACGACGCTCGTCGTCGCGCACCGGCTGTCGACGGTGCGCTCGCTCGACCGGCTGCTGGTGCTCGATCGCGGCAAGGTGATCGAGGAAGGCAATCACGACGCGCTGATCCGCATCGACGGCGGCATCTACCGCCGGCTGTTCGAGCGGCAGGCGCTGGAGCTGGCGAAAGGGCTCGCCGATTCGCCGCGGCGCGTGGCCGATCGCGATGCCGGGCCGTTGGGAGAGCCGGCGGAGGTTTGATGCAGGCAGGTCGTCACATGACCCGGCGACATGGCTTCAATCGCCGGGCCATGCCGGCGATCCGATTGGCGTGATCGACGCACGACGAGGAAATGATGTTTCAACCGGACGAAACCCGTATCGAATCGAATCGCCTTTCGCTCGCACCGTTTTCGGCGAACGACGCGGATGCGACGCTTGCATGCATTACGCCGTCGCTGACTCGCTATATGGGCTGGGACCCTCCGGCGAACAGGGAAAGTTTCGATCGCGTCTGGCAGACGTGGCTGCATGCACAAACCGACGGCACAGACTACGTGTTCGTGATTCGACAACGCGACGGTGGAACCTTCCTCGGCCTGGTGGGGATTCATCACGTCAAGCAGGCCATCCCGGAACTGGGCGTCTGGATCCGCGAAGATCGGCATCGCGAAGGGATCGGACGAGAGGCGGTCAGGCTCGTCGTGGAATGGGCGTGCGTGACGCTCAACGTCCGGCGCTTCAACTATCCCGTTGCCGAGGAGAACCATCCGAGCCGACGTATCGCCGAGTCCCTCGGCGGCACTGTAACGGGCCGTGGCGAGACCCCGAAATTCGTGTCGGTCGTTTATCAGATACCGGCACCGGTGACCTGCGAAAGCCCGGGCAGGCATAGGCGGCAAACTCGCGACGATCGACCTTGTTCGTAGTGATCCGGCCCATGGCGGGGACTTCCATGAAAGCGGCCTGCCGCCGTCAGACCGCCGCGGACACGCGCCCCTCCCGTGGATCACTTATCATGTCGGCCAGGCAATTCGCGACGAAAGGCAGACCATGTTTACAGGCATTGTTCAGGGTGTTGGCACCATCAACGCCGTCAAGGATCACGGCGAGCTGAGGACGTTCAGCATCGCATTCCCCGAGCGGTTCACCGACGATATCGAGATCGGTGCGAGCGTGTCGGTCGACGGCGTGTGCCTGACGGTGACGACCATCCATTCGCCGGTGCTGATCGACTTCGACGTGATGCTGCCGAGCCTGCGGATCACCACGCTGGCCGACCTCACGACCGGCGCGCGCGTCAACGTCGAGCGGGCCGCGAAGGACGGCGCGGAGATCGGCGGGCATCCGCTGTCCGGTCACGTCGATTTCACGGGGACCATCGTGCACATCGCATCGTCCGAGCACAACCGGATGATCCGCATCGGCGTGCCGGCCGAGTTCAAGCGCTATGTGTTCGCGAAGGGCTACATCGCGATCAACGGCTGCAGCCTCACCGTGTCGGACGTCAATCGCGACGAAGGCTGGTTCGAGGTCTGGCTGATTCCCGAAACGCGCCGCGCGACCACGTTCGATGCGAAGGGCGTCAACGACAAGGTCAACATCGAGATCGAACGCAGCACCCAGGTCGTCGTGGATACGATCCGGGAATCGGTCAAGGAGACGCTCGGCGAATTGAACGGCGTCGTCACCGCGCTGCTGGCGGAAAAAGGCATCGATATCGAGGAATTGCTGGCGCGCAACGTCGCGCGGCTGCCGAAGCAGTAACGGCGAATTTCCATCGTGCTAGGTGATCCGCTGGATCACCGTGAACCGGGCGCCGTCGGAAAACACCTCGATCCACGGCTCCGACTCCTCGAATGTCCAGAGGACGAGATCGAGGTCCGTCAGTTCATGCCAGTCGTCGTCGGGCCACGGCATGTTCCATCCGCCCGTGACGGCCACCACCCCGCCCGTGTAGAGCGGGCATTGCGCCATCCATTCACGCGCGTAGTCGTGCGCGGCCGCGCCCTTGAAGTTGTCGTTGAATCCCCAGTCGCGCTGCCAGCCGTGTGCGTCGAGGTACGCGTCGATCGCGGCCGAGCCGAAGCGGAACACCGCATCGACGGGCGGAAGCGACGTTGCACCGGATCGGCACAGCGGGTGATCCGAGCGGACAGGTTGCGTGGAAGTCTCCACGCGGCCGCCCGTACCGCTTTCGTCGAGATACACGTTCAGCCAGGCGCCGTCGCGCTCCACAGAGATGCACGACGCGCCGGCGTCGATCCCATGCCAGTAGCCGGTGACGGGTTCGCCGTCGGCCGCGAAGCGGTACGCGTGGCACGGCCTGGCGAGGCGCTTCGCTTCGGTCAGAATGTCTTCCAGTGTCATTGAGCGTCCGTCAGTCGGTTCTTGTACTCCGGATATCGCACGGAGCCGCCGCGCTCGAACGACTTCGCACCGCGGCTGCCACCCTGCGTCACTCCGCCTCCACCTGCGCGCCCTTCCCCACCGCCACACGCTGTGCACGATAGATCCCCGCGTGTCCCGAAAACAGATACGCGACGACACAGGCGACGATCGCATACACGCCGATATCCGCGCCGAACAGTTCGATCGCCATGATCGTCGACGCGATCGGCGTGTTCGCCGCACCCGCGAACACCGCGACGAAGCCGAGCCCCGCGAGCACGGGCGCCGGCAGCGCCAGCACCTGGCCGAGCGCATTGCCGAGCGTCGCGCCGATGTAGAACAGCGGCGTCACCTCGCCGCCCTTGAACCCCGACGCGAGCGTGACGACGGTGAACGCGAACTTGCCCGCGAAATCGTAAAGCGGCAGCGGGCCGTGGAACGCGGCCTCGATCGTCGGGATGCCGAGGCCGAGATACTGCGGCACGTTCAACACGGTCGCGGCCACGGCGACCATCAGGCCGCCGAGCACGGGCTGCAGCGGCGCATAGCGGATCACGCGGCGAAACCACGCGGTCAGCGCATGCGTCGCAAACGCGAACAGCCGCCCGACCACGCCGAACGCGATGCCCGCGACGACCGTCACGGCCAGCCCGGTCGCCGATACGGCCGGCACGAACGGAATCGCATAGGCCGTGTGATGGACACCCCACGCGCGGCACACGACGTCCGCGACGATCGCCGACGCGACGCAGGTCAGCAGCGCGTCGTACCGCACGCGCCCGATCGCGAGCACCTCGAGCCCGAATACCGCGCCCGCGAGCGGCGTGCCGAACACCGACGCGAAGCCGGCCGCGATGCCGCCCATCAGCAGCACGCGGCGATGTTCGCGATCGAGACGGAACACGTGCGTGACGCGATCGGCGAGCGCGCCGCCCATCTGCACGGCCGTGCCCTCGCGGCCGGCCGAGCCGCCGAACAGGTGCGTGACGACGGTCGCGACCAGCACGAGCGGCGCCATCCGCTTCGGCACGAGCGCCTTCGGGTCGTGAATCTCGTCGATCAGCAGGTTGTTGCCGCGCGCGACCGACTGGCCGAATCGATGGTAGACCCAGCCGGTGGCGAAACCGGCGGCCGGCAGCCCCCACAGCAGCCAGGGATGCGCGACGCGCGTACCGGTCGCCCAGTCGAGCGCGATCAGGAACAGCGCGGAAGCCGTGCCGGCCAGCGCGCCAAGCAGGGCTGAAAGCGCGAGCCAGCGGCACACATAGCGCACGGTCGCGAACAGATCGGCAGAAGTCGTGAAAAACATGATTTCCAGATTCGACGGAACATCAAAACCTGGGCGGCAGAATACCGCGTGGACGGCCTGCGACCTCCTGACGACCCAGGAACACGCAGGCATCATCAGCCGGGCAAACCGGCGGTTGAGGGCCGCACCGCGCGCTACGCGCCGGCAACGACCGCAGGGAGGCATGCCATCTCCGCAGGCCGCCATTGTACGCGACGCCGCGCCACGCACGCAATGCAGGCGCCGCGCCGCCACGCAGCGACAGCGCGTGCCCGGCGCGCGGTCAGTCGCGCGGCGCGAGCGCGATCCGCGCGATCAACTGGGGCGCGATCTGTTCGAGCGGCAGGATCGCCGACGCCGCGCCGATCGCCGCCGCCGCCTTCGGCATCCCGTACACGGCGCTGGTCGCTTCGTCCTGCGCGATCGTGTAGCAGCCCTTCGCCCGCATCGCCTTCAGGCCGAGCGCGCCGTCGCGCCCCATGCCGGTCAGCAGCACGCCGAGCGCATCGCTCTGCCAGCCGTCCGCGACGCTGTTGAAGAACACGTCGATCGACGGCCGGTACGGCGTTTCGGCCGGATGCCGCGTATAGCCGAGCACGCCGCGCGGCGACAGCGTCAGATGGTCGTTGGTCGCCGCGAGCAGCACCGCGCCGGCCTCGGGCACGCTGCCCTGCCGCGCGACGCGCACCGGCAGCCGCGTATAGCCGTCGAGCCATTCGGCCATGCCGTACGCGAATGCCTGGTCGACGTGCTGGACGATCACGATCGCGGCCGGGAAATCGGCCGGCAACGCGCGCAGCAGCGCGGTGAGCGCGGTCGGCCCGCCCGCCGACGCACCGATCGCGACGAGCGTCGGCTGTCCGCGCGTGGGCGCCGGCCCCGGCGGCACGAGCGCCACGGAGCGGCTTTCGAGCAGCCGGCCGATCTGGTCGATCTTCGCGAGCAGCGCCTGCGGCGATGCGTCGGTCGACAGGCCGAGCGCGAGCGTCGGCGTGTCGACCGCATCGAGCGCGCCGGCGCCCATCGCCTCGTACACCGACGACGTGTTCGCGCTGACGCTCGCCGTCACGATCAGGATCGCGCATGGCGCGCGCGCCATGATCCGGCGCGTCGCGGCGACGCCGTCGACTTTCGGCATCACGAGATCCATCAGCACGACGTCGGGCGGATGCGCGACGCAGAAATCCACCGCCTCGTCGCCATCGGTCGCGACCCACAGCACGCGATGGTCCGCACGCAGCGCGATCACGCGGCGCAGCGCCTCCACGGCCAGCGGCAGGTCGTTGACGATGCCGATGTTCATCCGCGCGCATCTCCGATCAGGTCGTGCACGGCATCGAGCAGCGCCTCGTCGTGGAAGCTGCTCTTCGCGAGGTAGTAATCGGCGCCGGCATCGAGCCCGCGCCGGCGATCCTCGTCGCGATCCTTGTACGACACGATCATCACCGGCACGCGCTTGAGCATCGGGTCGCTCTTGATCAGCGTGACGAGTTCGATGCCGTCCATGCGCGGCATGTCGACGTCGGTCACGACGAGATCGAACGCATCGCTGCGCACCGCGTTCCACCCTTCCATCCCGTCGACCGCGACCGTCACGTCGTAGCCGCGCTTTTCCAGCAGCTTGCGTTCGAGCTCGCGCACCGTCAGCGAATCGTCGACGACGAGCACGCGACGGCGCCGGTCGGCGAGCGCGAGTTGCGGATCGCGCGTGAGCCGCGCGAGCTGGCCGCCGCGCACGAGCTTGTCGACCGAGCGGATCAGGTCCTCGACGTCGACGATCAGCACCGGGTCGCCGTTCTCGAGCAGCGCGCCGGCCGCGATGTTCTGGATCTTGTGCAGGCGGCTGTCGAGCGGCTGCACGACGAGCATCCGCTCGCCGAGGAAGCGGTCGACCGCGACGCCGTACAGCTCGGGTTCGCCGCCGACGACCACGACCGCCGTGCTGGCGCGCGCCACGTCGGGCTCGCCCGCGTCGAGCAGCTGGTGCGCGGCGACGAGGCCCGCGCGCCGGCCGTCGAACGGAAAATGCGGCTGCCCTTCGAGCACGTCGATGTCGTCGTGCGCGAGTTCGAGCGTGCGGCGCACGTGCGCGAGCGGGAACGCATACGGCTCGCCGCCGACCTCGACGAGCAGGCTGCGGATCACCGACAGCGTGAGCGGCAACTGCAGCACGAAGCGCATGCCGGCGCCCGGCTCGTTGAAGATCCGCACCGCGCCGCGCACGCCGCGCACCATCTCCTGCACCGCGTCGAGGCCGACGCCGCGCCCCGACACGTCGGTCACCGCGTCGCGCATCGAGAAGCCCGGCAGCAGCAGGAATTCGAGCAGTTCGGGATCGGACAGCCGCGCGGCCGTCTCGTCGTCGGTCAGGCGCTGGCGCACGACGGCCGCGCGCAGCGCGTCCATGTCGACGCCCGGCCCGTCGTCGATCACGCTGACGAGCAGCGAGCCGGCGCTGTGACGCGCCTCGAGCGTGACGCTCGCCTCGGCCGGCTTGCCGCGCGCGTGGCGCGCGTCGGGCGAATCGACGCCGTGGTCGATCGCGTTGCGCAGCAGATGGCCGAGCGGCGCGTCGAGCAGGTCGAGGATGTCGCGATCGACCTGCGTGCCTTCGCCGACGATCGAGAAACGCACCTGCTTGCCGAGCGAGCGCGCGAGATCGCGCACGATGCGCGGATACGCGCGGGTCGCGTCGCCGAACGGGCGCATCCGGCACTGCAGCGCCTCGTCGTACAGCTGCTCGGCGATATGCGTGCTGCGCCGCTCGAAGCGGTCGAATTCGTCCATGCGCTCGGCGAGCGAGCGCTGCAGGTCGTTGAGCATGTGCCGCACTTCGTTCATCGACGCGAGCATGCCGGCGTCGAGATCGTCGGCGAACTGCTCGTACATCAGGTCGAGCGAACGGGCCGCGTCGCGCTGCGCACGCTTCACGCGCAGCATCGATTCGGCGAACGGCTTCAGCCAGCGCGATTCGACCAGCGATTCGCCGGACAGGCTCAGCAGCCGGTTCAGCGTATCGGCGCGCACGCGGCGCATCGCGCCGGCGCCCGCCACGCGGCCGGCCTGGGCCGGATCGGGCACCGTGCCCGACACGGCGAGCGGCGGCACCGCGGCACTCGCGCCGACCGGCTCGTTGGCGGCGCCGTCGTGATCGCGATACGGCACGACCGACGGCGGTATCGGCGGCGGCACGGCGGCCGGCGCCTGCATCGTCTGCGCGCCGTCGGCGCCCGTCAGCGCCGCCGCGAACACGTCGATCTCGGTCTGCGATACGGGCGGCCCTTGCGGATCGCCGACGCGCACCAGCAGGTCGACGCCGGCCAGCAGCACGTCGACGTGCGTGGCCGTCAGCGCGATCGTGCCGGCCTGCGCGGCGACGAAGCATTCTTCCATCCGCCCGGCGATGTCGACGCCGAGCGGCACGCCGACGATCCGCGCGGCGCCCTTCAGCGAATGCGCGGCGCGCATGCATGCTTCCAGCGCGACGGAATCGGGCTCGCCCGATTCGAGCGCGAGCAGCCGCTCCGACAGCGCCTGGGTCTGCGTGCGCGTCTCCTCGCGATACAGCTCGAGCAGCGACAGGTGGCTCAGGTCGTCATCGCCGCTCATCGCATGCTCCGTGTCACGGCGTCGAACAGACGATCGTCGTCGAGCAGCCCCACCGACTTGCCGCGCCACGCCAGCACGCCGCGCGACAGGCCGGCGCTCGCGCGCCCGACCGTCGCGGGCACCGGCACCCAGTCGGACGCGCCGAAGCGCAGCACGCCCTCGACTTCGTCGACCGGAAACACGACCGGTTCGCCCTGGTGCGCGGCCACCAGCAGCCGCGTGAACCGGCCGTCGTCGCTGCCGCTGCCCGCCTTGCCGGCATCGAGGCCGAGCAGCGCGCCGATCGAGATCGCGATGCGCAGCGTGCCGCGGATGTTGACCACCCCGCGCACGGCCGAATTGCGGCGATGCGGCAAGGAATGGATCGGACGCGTGCCGGCGATCTCGCGCAGCACGCCGATCGGCAGCGCGAGCCATTCGTCGGCCACCCGGAACGCGAGCGCCGCATGGCGCGTATCGCCGTCGTCGTCGCCCGCTTGCGCGGTGCCGAACGCGCTCATCCGGCGCGTGACGTCGGTCATCTCGGCCACGTCGAGCGGACGCTCGAGCAGCTTCGCCGCGTGCGACGCGTAGACCGGGCAGTTCAGGCAGCGCAGGCAGTCGTTCAGCCGCTCGCACGAGCGGTCGCCGCGCGTACCGATCCGGTTCCAGCAATCGTCGACGTCGAGCGTCGCGTCGTCAGTGGCAGCGGCGTCGCGGTTCATGAATTCCTCTGGTCATCGCGGTGTCGATCCCGTTTCCGTCATCGTGTCAGCCGGCCGAACGCCGGGCGCGTTCGAGCAGCCATTGCGCGCCCGCACGATCGCCGCCGACGTCGAGCAGCGTCGCGAGATGCGTCAGCGCCTCGTGATGCGTGGGGCGCAGGTACAGCGCCTTGCGATAGAAGTCGCCGGCTTCCGCGGCGCGCCCGCGCGCATCCGCGATCAGTCCGTTCAGATAAAACGCATCGGCATGCGGGCCGACGCGCGCCGAGAACTGCGCGAGCACACGCTCGGCCTCGTCGAACGCGCCCGCGTTCGCCAGCGCCTGCGCATCCTCCAGCGTCGGAGCATCGTCGAGCGCCGCCGCGATGCCGTCGTTGGCCGGGGCGGCCGTCCCGGCGGTTGCCAGCGCGAGGTCGGCCCGGGCGTCGATCGCGGCCGCCGGCACGACC
>FTHQ01000072.1_pt1 | contig 23207 bp, 20 predicted proteins | sample 1641001 | NCBI WGS metagenome assembly FTHQ01 (sample SAMEA3914872, study PRJEB12502) | metagenome | biome: forest; material: soil | place: Canada | collected 2011-07-03 | depth 0.3 m | reverse complement strand
CGCGCTGGCCGGGATGGGGGCGGGCGGCACCGGCGTGCGCGGGGAGGCGGTCGGCTTCAGCCAGCCCGACGGCGCGACGGGTTCCGCAAGGGGGCGCGGGGGCGTCTTGCTGCGCGGCTTCGGTCGTGCCTGCGGATCGGGTTTCCACAATGTCGGGCGCGAATACCGGCCGTTCTGGCGCGGCGCCATCGAGTTGACGGTGTGCGCGGTGGTCGGTTGCACGACGTCGTCGTCGCGATGCAGCGCGCTGCGCGGCAGGTCGGCGATTCCGCGCGCGTCGTCGTCGCCGCCGTCGCGCGACAGCTTGACGCCGAACGACGTGTCGACCCATGCGGCGAACTGCCGCCAGCCGATGCCGGTCAGCCACGGCAGGCCGGCGAAGAACAGCACGACCATCGCGACCGGCGTGCCGACCGGGCCGAGCACGTGGGCGAAGCCGGCCGAGAACGCATGACCGAGCGCGTTCGTGTCGGGGCCCGACAGCGGGCTCGTCAGCGTGCAGCTTGCGACGAATACCGCGGCGAAGCCGAGCCACAGGCGAATCGAGCCGCGACCGGCGAGCCCGCCGCCGCCGGGCAGCATCGCCTGCACGAGACGCCAGAAGAGAAGGAGGAACCAGACGGCGGAGATGCCGAACCAGCCGAAGACAACCGTGTGCATGCTTTGAAACAGGAGTGGGGCGGGGCGCGCGGGGCGCGACCCGCCGAGTTTAACCGGCCGGCGAACAAGACTCTAACGCGGCGTGATTCCGATTCACGCCGCGCGACGCACGCGGCTGGCGCGTGCGCGTGGCGCGCCACGCGAAGGCGGTCGGTCGGCCTTCGCGCGCGCCGTACATCAGGGGCTCCGGTGCGTGAACGTCAGCGTTGCGCCGGCCTGGGTCACGATCTGCAATTGCTGGGGCGCACGCATCTGCACGCCGGTCTTCTCGACGTGGGCGAGCGCATCGAGGTAGGCGGCTTCGAGCTGGCCGCCGAGCGTGTTCGGGCAGGCCATCCGCGTGCCGGCGAGCGGGCCGAAGCTCAGCACGCCGTTCTTGATCGCGTAGGTGCCCATGTAGCGGTTGCAGCCGGAGAACCCGCTCGCGCGCCGGATGCCCGAATCGGTCGACAGCGCGAGCTTGATCGGTTCGCCGTTGTCGCCGTGCGGGATCGCGCGTGGCGTGCCGTCGGCGTTCACCCAGCTGGTGAGCTCCCAACTGGTGTCGTCGAGCAGCTGGACGGCGGCCGGGTTGTACGGGTCGGGCGCGGGGGCGGCGGAATCGGGATGGGTCGGCATCGCGCAGGCGGCGAGAAGCGTGGCAAGCGTCAGCGCGCAAAGCGGCGCGCGCAACGGGCGAAGCAGGCCGGTGCGTGCGCGTGCGGCCGCGGACAGGTGGGACATGAGCCTCGTTCCTCTTCGGATTCTGATCAAGGCGTAAGAGTAACGCACCCGCCCCGCGGCAGGCGAGCCGACACTTCGCGCGTGAAAACGTTCGCAGCCCGCCCACGGGATCGCGCGGCGCGGCGTGGGCGCGACCAAACCGCCCAAACCGGCCCGGATGCCCGTGTTAACATCGAAGCCGTTTTCGTCCTCCAACAGAACCAGCGGGAAATCACATGCAGATCGGTCAGCGGCTCGGTACGCCGCTTTCACCCTCGGCCACGCGCGTCATGCTGCTCGGCGCCGGCGAACTCGGCAAGGAAGTCATCATCGCGTTGCAGCGCCTCGGCGTCGAAGTCGTCGCGGTCGATCGTTATCAGGATGCGCCAGGCCACCAGGTCGCCCATCGCGCGCACGTGATCGACATGACGGACCCGGCCGCGCTGCGGGCGATCGTCGAGGCCGAGCGCCCGCATTTGATCGTGCCCGAGATCGAGGCGATCGCCACCGACGCGCTCGCGGCGATCGAGGCGGCCGGCCTCGCCGAGGTGATCCCGACCGCGCGCGCGACGCAGCTCACGATGAATCGCGAAGGAATCCGCCGGCTCGCGGCCGAGGAGCTCGGCCTGCCGACGTCGCCGTATGCGTTCGCCGATTCGTTCGAAGCCTTCAGCGCGGCCGTCGCGAAGATCGGCATGCCGTGCGTCGTGAAGCCCGTGATGTCGTCGTCGGGCAAGGGGCAGTCGGTCGTGAAGACCGACGCCGACGTGGAACCCGCGTGGGACCATGCGATGGCGGGCGGGCGCGTGAACCACGGCCGCGTGATCGTCGAGGGCTTCGTCGATTTCGACTACGAGATCACGCAGCTGACCGTGCGCGCGATCGACCCCGCGACGCTCGACACGCGTACCTACTTCTGCGAGCCGGTCGGCCACGTGCAGGTGGCGGGCGACTATGTCGAATCGTGGCAGCCGCAGCCGATGCGCGCGGCAGCGCTCGCGAAGTCGCGCGAGATCGCGCACAAGGTGACCGAGGCGCTCGGCGGGCGCGGGATGTTCGGCGTCGAGCTGTTCGTGCGCGGCGACGACGTCTGGTTCTCCGAGGTGAGCCCGCGGCCGCACGATACGGGCCTCGTCACGCTCGCCTCGCAGCGCCAGTCGGAATTCGAGCTGCACGCGCGGGCGATTCTCGGGCTGCCGGTGGATCCGGCGCTCGGCACGCCGGCTGCGTCGGCGGTGATCTACGGCGGGCTCGACGAGCGCGGGATCGCGTTCGAAGGCGTGCGCGACGCGCTCGCGGTGCCGGGCGCGGACCTGCGCCTGTTCGGCAAGCCGGAAAGTTTTGCGAAGCGACGCATGGGCGTCGCGCTGGCGACCGGCGCGACCGTCGACGAAGCCCGCGAACGCGCGAAGCGCGCGGCCGCGGCCGTCCGGCCCGTGTCGGCGCGCTGACGGAACGAGGAGAGGACGATGGCGTCGAGATGGTTGCGTATCGGAAAGCTGGGCGTCGCGCTGGCGCTCGTCGCGAGTCTCGCGGGCTGCGGCCTCGCGGCCGCGCCGTGCCGGGTGGCGTCGGCCGGGCTCAAGATCGTGCCGCTCGTCGGCCATGTCGCCGCCGCGCCGACCGATGCGTGCGCGGACGTGATCGATCCCTGATTCCGGCAACCGGCGTGCTAACCCGCCACCCCGATAAACAATAACCGCGCGCCCCGCGAGGGCGCGTTTCCACCCGTCTCGTGAGAGGACCTGCATGATTCGCCAAACCTTCGCTGCGCTTGCGCTCGCCGGCACCGCCGTTTCCGTCGCGCATGCCGCGCAACTGACCGTCGAAGAGATCGACGCCGACGCGCGCCAGCAAACCGTCTACCAGTGCGCGAACCACAAGCAGCCGATGCGCGTGTCGTACTGGCTCGCGGGCAACGGCCAGAGCTTCGCGCTCGTGCCGGTCGACGGCAAGCAGATGCTGTTCGTCGATACGGTGTCGGCGTCCGGCGCGCGCTATCAGGCAGGCCGCTATACGTGGTGGACGAAGGGCAAGGAAGCGACGCTGCGCGACGAGATCGCCGACCCGAAGTCGCCGCCGCTGCTGGGCGACTGCGTGCAGGTCGAGAAGAAAAAGAAGAAGGGCTGACCGGCGGGCACGATCGCGGAGCGTATTCGCCACCCGCGTTGACCGGCTGTCGGGCTGACGGCGGACCTGTCGATACGACGCTTAGAGATCGAACCCCTAATATCGTGTGCCGGCCGAGTCGGATAACCCGATCGGCCAGCCGTTCGCCCGCGCGGGCCTTGGGCGGGCCTTGGCGGCCCCGCCGCGCGAACCGCCGCCACGGCCGTTCGCGGCGTTGTCACGGACAGATGCCCGCACGGTGCTACAATACGGCCCTTTCCGCCGGCATTCGCGCCGAACGGAGTCCGCACGGCCTGGCGTCCAGCGTTCGCATTGAACCGGTCCCAAGCGCCAGAGCGGCGCCGCGCGGCGCGCCGCGGCTCCGTCTATTTCCGAATTGTGATGAGCGCAGGCCCGGCTGGCCTGACGCACGATGTCCCCGCCGCGCCTTTTGAGCGAAACGCCACCATGTCCGATTCTGTCGCCAAGCCCGTCGACGCAACCTTCGATCAATTCGGCCTTGCCGCCGATATCCTGAAAGCCATTGCGGAGCAGGGCTATACGACGCCGACGCCGATCCAGGCGCAGGCCATTCCGGTCGTGCTCGCCGGCCGCGACGTCATGGGCGCCGCGCAAACGGGCACCGGCAAGACCGCGAGCTTCTCGCTGCCGATCATCCAGCGTCTGCTGCCGCAGGCCAACACGAGCGCGTCACCGGCGCGCCACCCGGTGCGTGCGCTGATCCTCACGCCGACCCGCGAACTCGCCGACCAGGTCGCCGCGAACGTGCACGCGTATGCGAAGCACACGCCGCTGCGCAGCGCGGTGGTGTTCGGCGGCGTCGACATGAACCCGCAATCGGCCGAACTGCGCCGCGGCGTCGAGATCCTGATCGCGACGCCGGGCCGCCTGCTCGACCACGTGCAGCAGAAGACGGCGAACCTCGGCCAGGTGCAGATCCTCGTGCTCGACGAAGCCGACCGGATGCTCGACATGGGCTTCCTGCCCGATCTGCAGCGCATCCTGAACCTGCTGCCGAAGGAGCGTCAGACGCTGTTGTTCTCGGCCACCTTCTCGGGCGAAATCAAGAAGCTCGCGTCGACCTACCTGCGCAACCCGCAGACGATCGAGGTCGCGCGCAGCAACTCGACGAACGCGAACGTCACGCAGATCGTCTACGACGTCGCCGAAGGCGACAAGCAGGCGGCCGTCGTGCAGTTGCTGCGCGATCGCGGCCTCAAGCAGGTGATCGTGTTCTGCAACAGCAAGATCGGTGCGAGCCGCCTCGCGCGCAATCTCGAGCGCGACGGCGTGGTCGCATCGGCGATCCACGGCGACAAGACGCAGATCGAGCGGATGCAGGCGCTCGACGCGTTCAAGCGCGGCGAGATCGAGGCGCTGGTCGCGACCGACGTGGCCGCGCGCGGTCTCGACATCGCCGAGCTGCCGGCCGTGATCAACTTCGACCTGCCGTTCAGCGCGGAAGACTACGTGCACCGGATCGGCCGTACCGGCCGCGCGGGTGCGACGGGCGACGCGCTGTCGCTGTGCAGCCCGAACGAGCGCAAGCAGCTCGCCGATATCGAGAAGCTGATCAAGCGTCCGCTCGAAATGCAGACGCTCAAGCTCGACAAGCCGGCGCGCCATCGTCACGACGAGCGCGGCGGGGAGCGTGGCGGTGAGCGCGGTGGCGAACGGGGCGGCCGGCGCGATCGCGACGAGCATCGCGGGGCATCGGGCCGTCGGTCGTCGGGCAGCGCCGAGCGCGGTGGCCATCATCGCCGCCACGAAGCGCCGGTCGACGATTTCTTCCTGAAGCCGTACGAGCCGTCGGCGTCGGCGAAGCAGCCGGACGACGCGCAGCCCGCGCAGCAGCCCGAGAAGAAAGGGCCGAAGCGCCAGGTCGCCGCGCTGCTCGGCGGCTTCGGGATGCCGCGCAAGCCGTCGGCATAAGGCGGGCCGAGTGGTTGGGGCGGCGCGTGAGCGCTGCCGGACAAGCGGGTACATGTGACGAGCATGTGCCCGTTTTTCATTGGGCGAGGCGATCGGGGCGGGGCGTGTGCGAGCTATTGCTTGCCGCGTGCGGGAGGAGCTTTCGATGCCGAGTCGTCGGCGGACGTGGCTTTCGCCTTGCTTTCATGCGGCTGGATTCGGTGCTGACCGAGACAGGCGCGTCGTCGGCGTGGGCCGGCGTCGTGCAAGCGATTCAACCGGCACGCGGCCCGAAGCGACGCGCCCATGCATCGGTCGCGGCCGCGTAGAACGCGTCGATCGTATGGACCGGCCGATCGCCATCGGCCGCCAGACCGAGATGCGCGGCCGCGGCCCGCAGCGCCGGCAGCGGATCGTCGCGTTCGAGTGCCGTCGCGCCCGTCTGCTTGCTGAGCTTTTCGCCGTTGGCATCGACGACGACCGGCACGTGCAGGTACGCGGGAGTCGGCACGCCGAGGCAGCGCTGCAGGTAGATCTGGCGCGCGGTCGAATCGAGCAGGTCGGCGCCGCGCACGACGTGCGTGATGCCGGCATCGGCATCGTCGACGACGACCGCGAGCTGATACGCCCATTGGCCGTCCGCGCGTTTCAGCACGAAATCGCCGACTTCGGTCGCGAGGTTCTGCGATTGCGCGTGCTGCCAGCGATCGTCGAACGTGACGACCGCATCGTTGCCGTCCGGCACGCGCAGCCGCCATGCGCGCGCGGGCTTGCCGTGCAGGCCGGTGCGGCAGGTGCCCGGGTACGCGAGCGTCGTATGGCGTTCATGGGCGGCGCGCAGCGAATCGGCGATTTCCTTGCGCGTGCAGCCGCACGGATAGACGAGCCCCGCCGCGACGAGCCGCTCGAGCGCGGCCGTGTAGGCCGCATCGCGCGTACTCTGCCAGATGGGCGGTTCGTCGGGCGTCATGCCGAAATGCGCGAGGGTCGCGAGGATGTCGTCGGCCGCGCCGGGGACCGTGCGCGGGCCGTCGAGATCCTCGATGCGGACGAGCCATGTGCCGCCGTGCGCGCGGGCGTCGAGCCAGCTTGCGAGCGCGCCGACCAGCGAGCCGAAGTGCAGCGGGCCGGTGGGCGACGGCGCGAAGCGGCCGCGATAGCCGGGATTCATCGGCGGGGCGCGGTGCGACGCGCCGTTACGCGGCGCTGGCTGCCTGCGCGCAGGCCGGGCACGACTTGCCGGCCACGTAGCTCGGCGATCGTTGCGCTTCCGGCGTGACGACCGCGCGGCACGCGAAGCACGTGACGTTCTCGGTCGGCTGGAGCTGCGGGTTCAGCGCGGTGCGGTAGTCGAACACGAAGCAGTCGCCGTGATAATGCGCGCCGCCGACTTCCTCGAAGTATTTCAGGATCCCGCCTTCGAGCTGGTACACGTTGTCGATGCCGATTTCCTTCATGTGGATCGCGGCCTTCTCGCAGCGGATGCCGCCGGTGCAGAACGACACGACCGTCTTGCCTTCGAGGTCGGCGCGGTTCGCGTCGATCACTTCCGGGAATTCGCTGAACTTGTCGATCCGGTAGTCGAGCGCGTTGTCGAACGTGCCGACGTCGACCTCGAACGCGTTGCGCGTGTCGAGCATCACGACCGGGCGGCCGGTATCGTCGTGGCCGCGATCGAGCCACGACTTCAGCGTGCGCGCGTCGACGAACGGCGCGCGGCCGAGTTCCGGCTTGATCGCGGGCTTCTTCATCGTGATGATCTCGCGCTTCAGGCGCACGAGCATGCGGCGGAACGGCTGCGAGTCGGACAGGCTTTCCTTGAACTGCAGCGTCGCGAACTTGCCTTCGAACAGCGGATCGTGGCGGATGTACGCGATGAATGCGTCGGTGGCTTCGCGCGTGCCGGCGATGAACAGGTTGATGCCTTCCGGCGCGAGCAGGATCGTGCCGCGCAGGCCGAGTTCGTTGCAGCGGGCGGTGACGAGCGGGCGCCATTGCTCGTTCGCGTCGAGCGATACGAAGTGGTAGGCGGCGAGGTTGACGATGGTCATGATGGTCCGACGGGAAAACGGCTGCCCGGCGGCCCGCAAAAAAGGGTGCGAAGCCGGGGCGCTGATTCGAAAAACCGTATTATCCCGCAAACGGCGCGGGCGTCGGTACCTGGCCGATCGGCCAACCGCGCGACGCGTCGCCGCGTGCATCGGCCGAACGGCCAAAGCGGGCATTTTTTGGGCAGCCTGCGCGGCGGGGCGGCTACAATAGCGCCCATGTCAGATCCTCGCTTCGTCCATCTTCGCGTTCACTCCGAATTCTCGATTGCCGACGGCATCGTGCGCATTGACGACATCGTCAAGGCGGCGGCCGCGGACGGTCAGGGCGCGCTCGCGCTCACCGATCTCGGCAACGCATTCGGCCTCGTCCGTTTCTACCAGGAAGCCCGCGGCAAGGGCATCAAGCCGATCGCCGGCTGCGACGTCTGGATTGCCAATCCGGACGACCGCGACAAGCCGTCGCGGCTGCTGCTGCTGGTCAAGGACAAGGTCGGTTACCTGAATCTCTGCGAGCTGCTGTCGAAGGCGTGGCTCACGAACCAGTACCGCGGCCGCGCGGAACTCGACGCGAGCTGGCTCGACGGCGAGCTCGCGCAGGGGCTGCTCGCGCTGTCGGGCGCGCAACAGGGCGATATCGGGCTCGCGCTGGCCGCGGGCAACGAAGAAGCCGCGCGCCGTCACGCCGAGCGCTGGGCGAGGGTGTTCCCGGGCGGCTTCTACATCGAGCTGCAGCGTTACGGCCAGCCGGGCGCCGAGGCGTACATCCAGCAGGCGGCGACGCTCGCCGCGTCGCTGAAGCTGCCGGTCGTCGCGACGCACCCGACGCAGTTCATGACCGACGACGATTTCACCGCGCACGAGGCGCGCGTGTGCATCTCGGAAGGCGACATCCTCGCGAACCCGCGGCGCCAGAAGCGTTTCACGACCGACCAGTATTTCCGCACGCAGGACGACATGGCCGCGCTGTTCGCCGACCTGCCGTCGGCGATTGCCAATACGGTCGAGATCGCGAAGCGCTGCAACCTGAAGCTCGAGCTCGGCAAGCCGAAACTGCCGCTGTTCCCGACGCCGGACGGCATGTCGCTCGACGACTACCTGGTCCAGCTGTCGAAGGAGGGGCTCGAAACCCGCCTCGCGCAGTTGTATCCGGTCGAAGCCGAGCGCGACGCGCAGCGCGACACGTACTACAAGCGCCTCGAATTCGAGTGCGGGACCATCACGAAGATGGGCTTCCCCGGCTACTTCCTGATCGTCGCGGACTTCATCAACTGGGCGAAGAACAACGGCGTGCCGGTCGGCCCGGGCCGCGGCTCGGGCGCCGGTTCGCTGGTCGCGTACGCGCTCGGCATTACCGACCTCGATCCGCTGCGCTACAACCTGCTGTTCGAGCGCTTCCTGAATCCGGAACGCGTGTCGATGCCCGACTTCGACATCGACTTCTGCCAGCACGGCCGCGATCGCGTGATCCAGTACGTGAAGGAGAAATACGGCGCGGACGCCGTCTCGCAGATCGCCACGTTCGGCACGATGGCCGCGAAGGCGGCCGTGCGCGACATCGGCCGCGTGCTCGACCTCGGCTACATGTTTACCGACGGCGTCGCGAAGCTGATTCCGTTCAAGCCCGGCAAGCACGTGACGATTGCCGACGCGATGAAGGAAGAACCGCAGCTGCAGGAGCGCTACGACCACGAGGACGAAGTCCACCAGCTGCTCGATCTCGCGCAGCGCGTCGAGGGCCTCACGCGTAACGTCGGGATGCACGCGGGCGGCGTGCTGATCGCGCCCGGCAAGCTGACCGATTTCTGCCCGCTGTACACGCAGGGCGACGACGGCGGCGTGGTCAGCCAGTACGACAAGGACGACGTCGAAGCCGTCGGCCTCGTGAAGTTCGACTTTCTGGGTCTCACGACGCTGACGATCCTCGACTGGGCCGAGCGCTACATCCGCCGTCTCGATCCGTCGAAGGCAGACTGGTCGCTCGCGCAGGTGCCGCTCGACGATCCGGCGTCGTTCCAGATCCTGAAGAAGGCCAACACGGTCGCGGTGTTCCAGCTGGAAAGCCGCGGGATGCAGGGCATGCTGAAGGATGCGCAGCCCGACCGCTTCGAGGACATCATCGCGCTCGTGTCGTTGTACCGGCCGGGCCCGATGGACCTGATCCCGAGCTTCTGCGCGCGGAAGCACGGCCGCGAGAAGGTCGAATACCCGGATCCGCGCGTCGAACCCGTCCTGAAAGAGACCTACGGCATCATGGTCTATCAGGAGCAGGTGATGCAGATGGCGCAGATCATCGGCGGCTACTCGCTCGGCGGCGCGGACTTGCTGCGTCGCGCGATGGGCAAGAAGAAGCCCGAGGAGATGGTCAAGCACCGCGAGATCTTCGCCGAGGGGGCCGCGAAGAACGGCCTCACGCGCGAGAAGTCCGACGAGATCTTCGACTTGATGGAGAAGTTCGCGGGCTACGGCTTCAACAAGTCGCACGCGGCCGCGTATGCGCTGCTCGCGTATTACACCGCGTGGCTGAAGGCGCACCATCCGGCCGAATTCATGGCGGCCAACATGACGCTCGCGATGGACGACACCGACAAGGTGAAGATCCTGTTCGACGACTGCGTCGTGAACAACCTCGCCGTGCTGCCGCCGGACATCAACCAGTCGCATTACCGGTTCGAGCCGGTCGCGGAAGCCGACGGCAAGCGCTCGCGCACGATCCGCTACGGCCTCGGCGCGGTGAAGGGCAGCGGCCAGAACGCGATCGAGGAAATCCTGCGCGCCCGCGAGGAAAAGGCGTTCACCGACCTGTTCGACTTCTGCGAACGGATCGACCGGCGCGTCGTCAACCGCCGCACGGTCGAGGCGCTGATCCGCGCCGGCGCGTTCGATTCGCTGAATCCGAACCGTGCGCAACTGATCGCGTCGGTGCCGCTCGCGATGGAAGCGGCCGACCAGGCCGAAGCGAACGCGATGCAGGCCGGCCTGTTCGACATGGGCGCCGAGTCGCCGCACGCGCATGCGCTCGTCGACGAACCCGCGTGGGACGACAAGCGCCGCCTGCAGGAAGAAAAGGCCGCGCTCGGTTTCTATCTGTCCGGCCACCTGTTCGATGCGTATCGCGACGAAGTGCGGCGCTTCGTGCGGCAGAAGGTCGGTGACCTGAAGGAAGGGCGCGACAAGCTCGTCGCCGGCATCATCGCGTCGCTGCGCACGCAGATGACGCAGCGCGGCAAGATGCTGATCGCGCTGCTCGACGACGGCACGGGCCAGTGCGAGATCACGATCTTCAACGAACAGTTCGAGGCGAACAAGGCGCTGTTCAAGGAAGACGAGCTGCTGATCGTGCAGGGGCAGGCGCGCAACGACGCGTTCACCGGCGGCATTCGCTTCACGGCCGATACCGTGATGGATCTCGAACGCGCGCGCAGCCGCTACGCGCAGGCCGTGCGGCTGACGATGAACGGCAACGCCGACGCGCTCGCGCTGCGCCGTGTGCTCGAGCCGCACGTGTCGAAGGACGATCCGGCCGCCGCGAACGTGATCGAAGCGCCCGCGCCGCGCGGCGGCGGGCGCGATGGCGGTCGGCGCCCGCAGGCGCCGCTGCCGAACGGGCTCGCGGTGCAGATCCACTACAGCAACGCGCGCGCGCAAGGCGAAATGCGTCTGGGCGATGCCTGGCGCGTGAAACCGAGCGACGTGCTGCTGGCAGAGCTGCGCGCGGCGTTCGACGGTAGTTCCGCCGAAATCGTCTACTGAATGATTTTCGATTCAAATTCCTTGAGGGCACCTTGAGCGTCAAGCCTACTCTTAGCAAACCCATAGGCGGGGAAGACGCATCGTCGCCCGTGGTCGTCGCGCGCCGCCTTTGGCCGTACCTGAAGCCGCTCCTGTGGGTGATGGTGGCGGGCGTCCTCGCGATGGCCGTCGTCGCGGCAACGGAAGCCGGGATTCCGGCGTTGCTCAAGCCGCTGCTCGACCGCGGCTTCGGCACGAAGGGCGACGTGACCGCGAAGCTCTACGTGCCGATCGCGGTCGTCGGTCTCGCGCTGGTGCGTGCCGCCGCGCAGTACGCGTCCAACTATCTGCTTCAGTATGTCTCGAACCGGATCCTGCTCGACCTGCGGATCGAGATGTTCAACCGGATGATTCACACCGGCGTGTCGTTTTTTCAGCGCGAGACCGCGAGTACGGTGATCAATGCGGTCGTCTTCGAGGTCAACCAGGTCCTGAACGTATTGCTGGGCGTGTTGATTACGCTCGTGCGCGATTCGTTGACGGTGGTCTTTCTGCTGGGTTACCTGTTCTATTTGAACTGGCGACTGACACTGATCGTCGCCGTGTTGCTGCCGTGTATCGGCTGGCTCGTCGGCAAGATCAACCGGCGTTTGCGCCGGTTGAACCGCGAGCACCAGATGCTGACGAACCAGCTCGCGTACATCGTCGAGGAGACCGTCGGCGGCTACAAGGTCGTCAAGATCCACAACGGCGAGCAGTACGAAATCAGCCGCTTCAACGAATTGAGCCGGCGTCTGCGCGGCTATTCGATGCGGATGATCGTGTCGGGTGGGCTTGCGCAGCCGCTCACGCAGTTTCTCGCGTCGATCGCGCTGGCCGTCGTGCTGACGATTGCCGTCGTGCAGTCCGCGAACGACCAGACGACGGTCGGTGGCTTTGTCGCGTTCGTCACCGCGATGCTGCTCATCATTTCGCCGCTCAAGCACCTGATGGACGTGAACCAGCCGCTGCAGCGCGGGATGACGGCGGCCGAGCTGATCTTCGGCCTGATCGACGAGCCGCGTGAGCCCGAAGGCGGCGGCAAGCCGCTCGAGCGGGCCACCGGCCGGATTCGTTTCAACGACGTGTCGTTCGCGTATCACGCCGGCACCGGCAAGCCAACGCTCGACCGCGTGTCGTTCGACGTGGCGCCTGGCGAGATGATCGCGCTCGCAGGGCCGTCAGGCAGCGGCAAGACGACGCTTGTCAACCTGATGCCGCGCTTTTTCGATCCGACGTCCGGAGAGATTCTCGTCGACGGCGTCGCGTTACCCGAGTATCGGCTACGTGACCTGCGCGACCAGATTGCGATGGTGAGTCAGGATGTCGTGCTGTTCAACGACACGATCGCGAGCAACGTCGCGTACGGCCAAAGCCCCGACCGCGAACGCGTGACGGCGGCGCTGCGCGCCGCGAATCTGCTCAGTACGGTCGAGGCGATGCCCGACGGGCTCGACACGCTCGTCGGCGACAACGGCATGCGCCTGTCGGGCGGCCAGCGCCAGCGTCTCGCGATTGCGCGCGCGATCTACAAGGATGCGCCGATCCTGATTCTCGACGAAGCGACGTCGGCGCTCGATTCGGAATCCGAGCGTCACGTTCAGGCGGCGCTCGAGACGCTGATGAAGGGCCGCACGACGCTGGTGATCGCACACCGGCTGTCGACGATCGAGCGTGCAGACCGGATTCTCGTGATGGACGGCGGCAGAATCGTCGAGAGCGGCAGCCACGCGGCGCTGCTCGCATCCGGCGGCCTGTATGCCCATCTGCATCGGATTCAGTTCCAGCAGGAGGCCGGGTGAGCGTCGTGCGGGCCCGTGTCGCGCGTGCGGAGATGAAGATCGGCCTGTCGGCCAATGCGCTGAAGCACGGGGGCGGCCTCGAGCGCTACGCGATCGATATCGCGCGGGGAATGGCGGAGGCGGGCGTGACGCCCGCGTTCTTCGCGCGCTCCGTCGACGCGTCGATTCCGGAGGCGCGGCTCGTCGAGCCGCATCGGATCAACGTCTCGTTCCTGCCCGGCAAGGTGCGCGACGAATGGTTCTCGTGGCGGCTCCGCGGTGCACGCCGCGCGGCCGACGTGGATGTGCTGATCGGCTGTAATCGGGTCGCCTGCTCGGAGATCGCGATTTGCGGCGGCACACATCGAGGGTTCTTGCGCGCGATCGGCCGCGCACCGGGCTATTTCGACCGGCGCCAGATTGCACTCGAGAGCCGGCAGTACGCGAATGCGCGCTATGTGGTCGCGCATTCGCAGATGATGCGCGACGAACTGCGCACGCTGTACGGCGTCGACGACGCCAGGATCCGCATGCTGTATCCCCCCGTCGATGCGCAGCGCTTCACGCCTGTCGGCGACGACGAGCGCACCGCGTTGCGGCGCCGCTTCGGTTTCGGCGAGCGCGACGTCGTGCTGCTGTTTCCGTCGAGCAGCCACGTGCGCAAGGGCTTGCCGCTGATCGAGGCCGCGCTGCAGGGGACGGACGCGTCGATCGTCGTCGCGGTGGCCGGCCGCCCGCCCGAGCGGACCTCGGCGCAACTGCGCTACATCGGCTACGTGAAGGACATCGAGGACGGATACCGCGCGGCGGATTACACGATCCTTGCATCGAAATACGAGCCGTTCGGGCTGGTCGGCATCGAGTCAGTGATGTGCGGGACGCCCGTGATCTTGCCGCCCACGCTCGGCTGCCATGACGTCATTGCGGACCATGCGAAGCTGACGTTCGCGGCCGACGATGTCGAGGCGCTGCGCGCCGTGCTGGCGACGGCCGCACAGCGCGTGCGAGCCGGCGACCGGGCCGCCGTCGCGCGCGACGCGGTAGGCTACGACCCGGGCGTGCGCCATCATGTCGAGCAGTTGCTCGCGCTGGCCCGCGAGGCGTGGGCGCCGGCGTAGCGGTCCGTCCCTGTAAGGGGCAATCTGTCAGACGGCTTCCGGTTCGGGCGCGCGAGGGGGCGATGGTATACTCTGGCGGCCTGTTTGGGTGGTGCGGCTGGCTATTCCGCTCCGGTGATTCGTGCCGGTTGATCGGCGCGATTTGCTCCGTGCAAATACTTATTCAATTCACAATGATCATGGTGATTCGTGTGGCGACTCGGCTGTTCATCGGGCCGATCCGCGTCGCGAATTTTGCCATCGAGACAGCCCGCTGTTAACGATGAGCCGCTTCCCCGGACGTATCCACATCTTCGCGCGGGCTCTGCCGAGATTGCTGTTCAAGCCGCTGCGGCGCAAGCCTCGGCAACCGGCGAGCATTTTCGTCGCGCACCATCTCCTGCTCGGCGATACGCTGTTGCTGACACCGTTGCTGGCGAAGCTGCGCGAACAATATCCGCACGCGCGCATCGCGCTCGCGTGTCCGAAGGCGATCGCACCGTTGTATGCGGGCGAGCCGTTTGGCATCCAGGCGTTGGCTTTCGATCCGCGTGATCCCGTGTCGGTGCGCCGCTTGCTGGCGTCGGGGCCGTACGATCTCGGCTTCGTCGCGGCGGATAACCGTCACAGCTGGCTGGCGCTCGCGGCCGGCTGTCGCTGGATCGTCGCGCACGACGGCGATGCCCCGGCGTGGAAGAACTGGCCGGTCGACGAACGCCGTCCGTATCCCGATGCGCCGGCCGCGTGGGGCGACCTGATCGCGGACCTGGTCGACGGCGGCCCTCCGCGCGCATACCGGCCGGGCGACTGGCCGGCGCCGCCGCCGAGCGTCGCGTTGCCAGCGGCGCTTCGGGAGCGGCCCTACGTGGTGCTGCATCCGGGTGCCAGCACGATGGTCAAGCGCTGGCCGATCGAGCGCTGGCGAGCGCTGGCGGCCGACATGGAGGCGGGTGGCTATCGGGTGGTGTGGAGCGGCGGCAAGAGCGAAGCCGACCTGATCGAGCAGATCGGGCCGCACGCCGGGCAGCCGAACTTTGCCGGGAAACTCGGTCTCGCCGATCTTTGGCATCTCTATGCAGGCGCTCGGGCAGTTGTCTGTCCCGACACGGGCGTCGCGCATCTCGCGCGCCTCATCGGCGTACCGACCGTCGCGCTGTTCGGGCCCGGCAGCGCGCTGGTTCACGGTGCCGGACGTTACTGGCGCGACGTTCCGTTCGTCGCCGTAACGATCGCGGACATGCCATGCCGCGATCAACCGTATATTTTCCGGCGTCACGTCCAGTGGGTCAGGCGATGCGATCGCGACGCCACGACATGCGTCGCGTGGCACGACGGCTCCGCGGGCTGCATGAGCGGGCTGTCGGTGGACGCGGTACGTGGCGCACTGAAACACGTTCTGGTGCAAGTTCGATGACGGCTATTGCGGCGCGTATGGAGCGTCTTCTGTGGATTGGCTGCCCCGTTCTGATGTTCGCCATCATGTTCGGGCACATGGCGGCGTTCGTGAATTGCAGCATGGTGCTGGTCGGGATTGCGCTGATCGGCGCCGCGTGCGGGCGCGACCGGCCGGCGGTGTTCCGGTGGCCGTTGTTCGTCCCGATCGTCGGCTGGGCGGCGTGGAGTTTCGCGGCCACCCGCTGGTCGGTGTTCCCGGACGTCAGCCGGCATGCGTGGCTCGACGAGGTCGTGTATCCGCTGCTGTCGTTCTGGGGCTTCTGGCTGTTCGGCACGCGGGTCGAGCGGCCCGAACGCGTCACGCTGACCGTCTGGCTCGCGTGCGCGTTGCTCGCCGCGGTCAGCGTGATCTACTGGGGCAAGCTGCAGCCGCCGACACCCGAAACGTTCCCGTTGCGGTTCTATGCGCGGGTGGGGCATACGAGTACGCTCGTTGCGTTCGCCATGGCGTTGTTCTGTGCGTTCTTCGTGCCCAGGCGCGGCTGGCGCTGGTTCGGCGTGTCGGGACTCGTGCTGTGCGGGATGGTCGGGCTTGCCAGCCTCAACCGCTTCTTCTGGCCTGCTGCCGCGGTGGTGTTGCTGATCGGCCTTTATCCGCTGTACCGGCATCATCTGCTGCTGGCGGGGCTGGCAGTGGTCGTCGTCGGCGCCGGTGCGATCGGCACGCTCGAAATGAGCGCGCGGCTGCGCTATCACGATTCACCGCCGCCGCTGGCCGCATCGCGCGACGTCTCGATCGCCGGCGTGCGTCTGTATGTGCCGCCCGGCATGACGGCAGTCGGCGACACGCTGTCGCCGGACACGCGGCCCAAGCTGTGGCGGTTCTATGACGAGCAAGGTAGCCGTCACAAATGGCTGGGTATCGGTTTCGGCAAACCGGTGCCGGGAATGGCCTACCGCAGCGAGATGCCGCCCGAATTGCTGGCACTCGAGCCGCAGGCGCTGACGCACGCGCACAATCTTTTCCTGAATACGTGGCTACAGACCGGGCGCATCGGCCTGGCAATGCAGGCACTGTTGCTGGCGGCGCTCGTATTCGCGTTCTGGCGACTGCGGAAGGCTGACCCGTGGATTGCGGCGGGCGGCATCGCGCTCGTGGTCGGGATGGTCACGAAGAACCTGGTGGACGATTTCATGTGGCAGACGACGATCCTGGCATTCTGGGCATTTGCCGGGCTGGTGCTCGGGCATGGCGAGCGACGCGCACGCGTGCGTCGCGCGCAACCGGGGAGCGGATCGTGAACGCCGTCGCGAGCCGCGCGGAAGCCGGCCCGTCGATCGCGAACGGCAAGCCCGTGCGATTGCTGTTCCATATCGACGACTTCGGGCGGGGTGGTACCGAAACCGCGCTGGTCGCGTGGCTGAACGCGCTGGATCGCCGCCAGTTTGCTCCCGCGTTGTCGGTTGCCTTCCCGACCGACGATCTCGATGCGCTGCGCCGCAGCGGCGCGATTCCGGCCGACGTGCCGGTTCACGTGCTCGCGACGGCGCGCTGGTCGCATGCATTGCACCAGATCGAGCGCCGCCGCCGGTTGCGCTTCGGCGAAAAGCTGCTGCACAAGCTGACGACCCATGCGGCGATTCGCCGGCTGGTTGCGCGACGCTTCCTGCAGGTCGCCTCCGGCTACGACCTCGTCTGCGATTACGATTTCTCGCTGCGGCGGATTGCCGGCCGCGGTACCGCGCCGTGGTTGGGCGTCAGCCACTACAGCTTCGTCGCACGCTTCGGCAAAAAAGGCGACGCTTACATGGCACGGCGCACGCGCCAGTACGCGCGCTACGCGGCGATCGCGGTATTGACGCCTGCGATGCAGCACGAAGCCGAGAAGATGTTCGCCGGCTCCGGCGTGCGGGTCGTCGAACTCCCGAACGTGATCGACATCGCTGTGATCCGGCAGCAAGCAACGGCGTCGGTCGAGTGGCCGGCCGAACGGTTCGTCGTGTCGGTCGCGCGGCTCGACGAAGGGCAGAAGGATCACCGGACACTGCTGCGCGCCTATGCGCAATGGCGTGCTCGCCGGCCGGACGCGGTAGATCTCGTCCTGCTTGGCGACGGGCCGGATCGCGCGGCACTCGAGCAGCTTGCGGACGAACTGCGGATTCGCGATACCGTGCATTTCATGGGCTATTGCGCGAATCCGTTTCCGTACGTTCGCGCCGCCGAAGCGCTCGTGCTGAGCAGCCGCTACGAAGGGTTCGGCATGGTGCTCGGCGAAGCGATGGCGCTCGGCACGCCGGTGCTCGCGGCCGACTGCCCGACCGGCCCGCGCGACATGCTCGACGACGGCCGCGCAGGCCTGCTCGTGCCGGTCGGCGACGTCGATGCGATGTCGGCGGCGCTGGAACGCCTCGTGACCGACGCGGACGTGCGCGCGGCGCTCGCGCCTTGTGCCGCGGCACGGATCGCGACGTTCGACGTGCCGGCGGCGAACCGGCGTTTCGCCGCGCTCGCCGCCGACCTGCTCGCGGCGGCGCGCTGAGCCTGCAGCATGGTTCGCGCCGCGCGATTTCGCTAAAATGGCCCGCTTCCGTCAGTCGATACCCGCCGTGACCGCTTCCCTTACGTTCGATACGCCGCCGCGCAGCATTCTCGTCACCTGCACCCGCAGGATCGGCGACGTGCTGCTGGCGACGCCGCTGGTCCGCTCCCTGAAGCGGCGCTGGCCTGACGCGCAGATCGACATGGTCGTGTTTCGCGGCACCGAGGGCGTGCTCGAGCACAATCCCGACATTCGTCGGGTGATCGTCGTCGCGCAGCGCGCGAAGCCGCGCGAGCGGTTCGCCGACGCGGCCAGGCTGTGGCGGCGCTACGATCTCGCATGCGCGGCGATCAGCTCCGATCGTGCCCGTTTCTATACGTGGTTCGGTGGGCGTCGGCGCGTCGGGCTCGTCGATCCGGAGCGGATCACGCGGCTGACGCGTTTCATGCTGGACGGCATTGCGCTCAATCGCCACGGCGATGTCCATACGGTGACGAGCAGTCTCGCGATTGCAGAAGTGCTCGGCGTGACGCCTTGCGCTGAAGTGGTCGCGCCCGGCATCGGCACCGATCCGGCGCGCGTCGCGCAATTCGACGCACTGCTGTATGGGCCGGCCGCGCTGTCGCGTACTCGAGCGCACATCGTGCTGCACCCATCCCCGATGTTTCGTTACAAGCAGTGGCGCGAGGACGGCTGGGTCGAACTGATCCGCTGGGCCCGCGCAAGCGGCTTCGACGTCGCGCTGAGCGGTGGGCCAGGCGCGGCGGAGGTCGACTATGCGCAGCGGATCGTGGCAGCCGCGGGCGAGCCGGTCGCGAATTTCGTCGGGCGCCTGACGTTCGGCGAGACCGCTGAACTGATTCGCCGCGCACGGCTGTTCGTCGGGCCGGACACCGGCGCGACGCACGTCGCCGCCGCGTGCGGGACGCCGACGCTCGCGCTGTTCGGGCCGTCCAACCCGGTGCGCTGGGGGCCGTGGCCCGCCAACTGGCCCGCTCACGACGAGCCGTGGGCGCTGCGCGGTTCGGCGCAGCGCGGCAACGTTTACCTGATGCAGGGTGACGGTGACTGCGTGCCTTGCAAACTCGAAGGCTGCGACCGTCATCTGGAAAGCTGGAGCCGCTGCCTGACGGAGCTTTCCGCGCAGCGCGTGATTGCCGCCGCGGCGGCGCTCGTCGAAGGCCGTCCGGTGGTGGAGGCGCCGCGCGAGTCGATCATCGACGTGTCGGCCTTGCCGCGCGGCGGCGTATAACCGGTGCGCCATCGGCGCACCTTTCGGCCGCTGCCTAGCGGCGCGATGCGGGTTCGGCCGCGCCGTCGTGCGCGAGCTTCAGGAAGCGGTAGTACACCGTCTCCGCATTGAACACCGCGATCATGAATCCGGCCCGCCCGTCGAGGAACCCGCGACGCAGCACGTAGGTCCGCACGAACGCCCACACCCCCCGCCGGATGGCCTTGCCGACCGTCGCCCGCTCGCCGGCCGCGCGGCGTTGCCGCGCACCGGCGCTCGAATACGCGTCGAGCTTGCGCAGCACCGCGTCGATGTCGTCGTACGAGTAGTGGTGCAGCTTCCCGTCGAGCCGCGCGACGCGGCCGTCGAACACCAGCCGCTCGTGGACGAGGTCGTCCGAGAAGCGGGCGGTGTCCCGCCGGAACAGGCGCGGGATCCAGTCCGGATACCAGCCGCTGTGATGCACCCAGCTGCCGCAAAACGCCGACAACCGGTCGATGGCGTACACATCGGCCTGCGGGGCGCGCAACGCCGCACGGATCGATGCGGCGAGCTCGTCCGACACGACTTCGTCGGTGTCGATCGACAGCACCCAGTCCGTCGACAGCGCTGCGAGCGCGCGATTCTTCTGCGGGCCGAAGCCCGGCCAGTCGGCGGCGACGATCACCCGGGCGCCGTGTGCGCGGGCGATCTCGACGGTGTCGTCGGTGCTGCCGCCGTCGACGACCACGATGTCGTCCGCAAAGGCGAGCGCGTCGAGGCACTGCGCGAGCCGGCGGGCCGCGTTGTGGGCGATGATGGCGACGCCGAGCGTAGGTTCAGCCATGAAAAATCGTACGGATCGAAGGTGAGCGAGAGTATACCCGCTGCCTCGTGCGTGGCGCCGCGCAACCGGCGGGCCCCGCGAGGTGTGCTAGCCTTGTGTGCGGCCGGCGTCATCCCGGCGCCGGCGGTTCGACGGGAGGTGGATGATGGTAACAAGGCACCCGATTCTTGCCGTTTTGTTCGTGGCCGCCGCGTTGGCGGCGCCGACGTTATCCAGCGCGCAACAGGACGACCACGGGCATGGGCATGGCAATGGCCATGCGTATGGTCACGGCAAGCACGACATGCGCAAAGGGCCCGGCCGCGTTGAAGACGTACCGCCGCGCTGGGCCGACCAGCCGCGCCGCGAGTGGCACAAGGGTGACCGGCTTCCTCCCGAGTTCCGCGACCGCCAATACGTGATCGACGACTGGCGCGGCTATCACCTGAGTCCGCCGCCGCGCGGCTATCAATGGGTCGGCGTCGGCGGGGATCACCTGCTGGTGCAGATCGGTTCCGGCATCGTGCTGCGAATCGGCGACTGACCTAGCCCGCGGCCCGGCATGGATCGCGACGCCGCGATGCGCGCCGGGCCGCCGGATTAGCGCGTCACTTTGCCGCCGTGCGGCGGAACCAGCGCCGTTCGATTCTCGACATCACCCAGCACACGCCCAGCGCGCACACCGTGCCGAGCGTCACTTCGCCGAGCCGGATCAGCGGAACGTCCCACAGCGGTCCGTTGCCCGGGAACAGCAGCACGATCGTCGCGGTCACGCCGCCGAGCCGCGCCGCGCTGCCGACGTTCAGGCACCAGCAGCAGACGATCACGACCGCGACCGTGAGCGCATACGCGACGAGGCGATCGCCGCCCAGCGCCGCGCCGGCGAAACCGAGTACGCCGCCGACCATCGCGCCGATGAACTGGTCGCGCGACAGCGACATCGTGTCCGAGTAGTTGTGCTGCGTGACGGCGATCGCGGTGATCGCCGCCCACACGGCCTGCTCGGTATGCATCGCGCGGCCGATCGCATACGCGAGGCACGCGCCGCAGACGGCCTGCAGCGCCATCAGCGCGCCTTGTGCGAGCCGCTCGCTGAATGACAGCCCCTTGAACAGATCGAAGATCGACTGCTGGATCTGCTGGCGGGCTTCGTTGAGTGTCCTGATCGTATCCATCGTGCGTCGGCCAAGAAGCGGGTGGCGGCGGGCCGCCGTCAATGCGCCTGTTCGGGCGAGGCGGCGGCCGGTTCGTCGGCCGTCGCATCGCCATTCTCGACGCGGGTTTCGGGCATCACGAGCCAGACCAGCAGCACTGCGAGCGCGCCCGCGGCCGCGAGTCCGAAGAAGCTGACCGCATTGCCGAAGTGATCGGCGACGTAGCCGGCCACGGCCGTGCTGAGCGTCGCGCCGATCCCGGCCGCGAGCCCGAACAGCCCGATACACAGGTTGTAGCGGCCCTTGCCGCCCGCGACGTCGGCCGCGATCAGCGGCAGCATCACGCCGAACACGGCCGCGCTGATGCCGTCGAGCATCTGCACCGGCACGAGCAGGTACGGGCTGCTGACGCCCGCGAACAGCAGCGCGCGCACCGGCAGCGCGGAGAAGCCGAGCAGCAGGATCGGCCGGCGCCCCCAGCGCTGCGCGGAGCGGCCGACCCACGGCGACAGCATCGCGACGATCGCCTGCGGCACGATGATGCACGCGGCGATCACGAGCTGCACGTTCTCGCCCATCCCGGCCGTGACTTCGCCGGCCGCGAGGTTCAGCATCGCGGCGTTCGACAGGTGGAACAGCACGACGCAGGCCGCGAAGATCAGCATCCGGCGGTCGCGCAGCAGTTCGAGCAGCGTTTCGCGCTCGCCGGCTTCGTCGAGGTCGTCCGGCTTCGACGACTGCGGGATCACCTGGTGCGTCGGCTGGATCATCGCGAGCGCGAACAGCGCGGGCAGCGCCAGCACGGCGGTCAGCCAGAACACCGCGCGCGCGGAGAAGTATTCGCCGGTCAGCCCCATCAGCCCGGCCGCGACTGCACTGCCGATCGACGCCCAGCGCGCGTTGCGGCCGAGCCGGTCGCCGAGGTCGGCGCGGCCGACGAGCGAGAACGAGATCGCGGCCATCGCCGGCACCAGCATGCAGCTCGCGAAGCCGTGGAATACCTCCGCGGCGATCACCGGCACGATCGTCGGGCTCGACGCGAGCAGGACCGCGGACAGGATGATGGCCGCGATCGCCCACGCGGCCGCGCCTTTCTTGTTCTTCAGCGCATCGACGGCGGCGCCGCCCGGCACCTGGCTGACCATCGCGCTGATCGTGCCGATCGACAGCACCATGCCGATCTCGCCCTGCGTCCATTTGTGCGACGCGAGGTAGGACGCGATGAACGGACCGAACCCGGTTTGAACGTTTGCAACGAAAAAGTTGAGCCAGTCGAGGGCCCGGAGACTGCGAACGCTGACGGAATGCTTGATCGTCATCGGGTGGCACTCGCAGACGAAGCCGGCGCGGCCGGGACAACGGGCGGGAAGACCGCGACGATCGGCTTGTCGGCCGCGTAGGGCGGCGATGCCTTGATCTGGGCGTCGTTCAGGTCGAGCTGCGGGTGCAGCGCCTTGTCGCGCGTGACGAAGCGCAGCGCGCCCCAGCTCGCGGCGATCGAACGGCGGTCGGTATTGACGAGCCCGCCGAGGTCGAGCACGACGGCCTGCGGCTGTGCACCGCGGTCGATCAGCACGTCGACGATGCGGCCGATCTTCGTGCCGTTCGGGCGCTCGACATCGCTGTCGAGCATCGGCAGCCGCGTCGTCGGCGACGCCGCGGCCGAACCCGACAGCGGCACCGCCTTCGGTCGCGCGGCCGGCGGCAGGTCGCCCGACGGGACGTCGAGCACGATCGGCTCCTGCTTGCCGCCCGGCGTGAAGCGGAACACGTTCCACGGGAAGATGACCTTGCGGTCGCCGATGCCCATGAAGCCTTGCAGGTTGACGATCATCTCGCGCGGCTTGCCGCTCGCGTCGACCACCATGTCGACCGCGCGGCCGACCACCTTGCCGTTGCGGCGCGCGACTTCGCTGTCGAGCAGCGCGTGGATCTGGGTACGGTCGAGCGGGCGCGTCGCGACGATCGGCGGGGGCGGAGGG
>FTHQ01000146.1_pt1 | contig 23311 bp, 20 predicted proteins | sample 1641001 | NCBI WGS metagenome assembly FTHQ01 (sample SAMEA3914872, study PRJEB12502) | metagenome | biome: forest; material: soil | place: Canada | collected 2011-07-03 | depth 0.3 m | reverse complement strand
GCCGGCGCCGCGTCGCCCGACGCCGTCGCCGGCGCGCTGGTACCGCCCGAGCCGCCGCGAAAATCGGTGACATACCACCCCGAGCCCTTCAGCTGGAAACCGGCGGCGGTCACCTGTTTGCGAAAAGCATCCTTCCCGCATTCAGGGCATTGCGACAGCGGCGCGTCGCTCATCTTCTGGAGCACGTCCTTCGCGAAACCGCACGCTTCGCATCGATAGGCGTAGATCGGCATGATATTTTTCCCGCAGAAACTGGAAACGGCTTGCAAAACCTTGAATTATAGCCGAAACCCTGGCGCGCTCCGGCAATGGCCGCGACGCCCGTGCCTCAGCGGCGACGCCACGTGAGCCAGCGCTCGTGCCCGTCGAACACGGCCAGCGAATCGGTCACGGGCAAATCCTCGACCAGCTCGAAGTGCGGCGCGAGCAGCGCATCGAGTTCCGCGCGCTCGATCCCGAACGGCGGCCCCTTCGGTTTCGCCACCACGAAGAAATAGCCGGCCAGCAATCCGCCCGCGGGCAGCAGCTCGGCCATCCGCGCCGCATAATCGGCACGCAGGCTCGGCGGCAACGCGCACAGGAACGCACGCTCGTACACCCACTGCACGTCGAACGGCGGCCGGTACTGGAAAAAATCGGCCTGCTCGACGACGTCCGCATGCGCGCCGAGCTGCGCCTTCGCCGCAGCGACCGCCTGCGCGGCGAAATCGATCGCCCGCACCGGCCAGCCGGCCTGCGCGAGCCAGCCGGCCTCCTGCGCGCTGCCGCAGCCGGGAATCAGCACCGCGCGCGGCGCCAGCCGCTGCGCGAACACGCGAAAGCCGTCCGGCACGCCGCCGAATTCCCACGGCGTCACACCGCGCTCGAAGCGCTCGTTCCAGAACGACGCGCTGCCCGGGTCGCGTGTCGCGAAATCGGTGGCCGACGGTGCGGCCGGTTGCTTCGGATCGGACATCGCCGTGCTCCTTTCGATCAAGCGCCGTACGCGAGCGCGAGCAGCACGCGCGCGACGAGCGCCCCGACGCCGACGGCCAGGCCGAAGATCAGCAACGCCTGCAGCAGCCGGTTCGTCCGCTTCTGCTCGACGAGGACCTGACGCATCAGTTCCTCGCTCGCGGCGCGCGGCGCATCGTGGCGCGCGGCCAGCGCATGGTGGATCAAGCGCGGCAGTTGCGGCAGCGTCTTGCTCCACTGCGGCGCCTCGACCTTGAACCGCTCGTACCAGCCGCGCAGGCCGATCTGCTCGGTCATCCAGCGCTCGAGATACGGCTTCGCGGTCTTCCACAGGTCGAGTTCGGGATCGAGCGAGCGGCCGAGCCCTTCGACGTTCAGCATCGTCTTCTGCAGCAGCACGAGCTGCGGCTGGATCTCGACGTTGAAGCGGCGCGACGTCGAGAACAGGCGCATCAGCACCTGGCCGAGCGAAATGTCCTTCAGCGCGCGGTCGAAATACGGCTCGCACACCGCGCGGATCGCGCTTTCGAGCTCCTCGACGCGCGTCTCGGGCGGCACCCAGCCCGATTCGAGGTGGAGCGTCGCGACACGGTGGTAGTCGCGCTTGAAGAACGCGAGGAAGTTCTGCGCGAGGTAGTTCTTGTCGAAATCGGACAGCGCGCCGACGATCCCGAAATCGAGCGCGATATAGCGGCCGAACGTGTTCGGGTCGAGGCTCACCTGGATGTTGCCGGGGTGCATGTCCGCGTGGAAGAAGCCGTCGCGGAACACCTGCGTGAAGAAGATCTCGACGCCTTCGCGCGCGAGCTTCTTGATGTCGACGCCGGCCGAGCGCAGCGTCTCGACCTGGCTGATCGGCACGCCGGTCATGCGCTCCATCACGAGCACCTGCGACGTCGAGAAATCCCAGAACATCTCGGGCACGAGCAGCAGGTCGAGGCCCGCGAAGTTGCGGCGCAGCTGGCTGCCGTTGGCGGCCTCGCGCATCAGGTCGAGCTCGTCGTGCAGGTACTTGTCGAATTCGGCGACGACCTCGCGTGGCTTCAGGCGCCGGCCGTCGGCCCACATGCGTTCGGTCCACGTCGCGATGTCGCGCATCAGCGCGAGGTCGGAATCGATCACCGGCAGCATGTTCGGCCGCAGCACCTTGACGGCGACGGCCTTGCCCGCATGCACGCCCTGCTTCAGCTTCGCGAAATGCACCTGCGCGATCGACGCGCTGGCGATCGGCTCACGCTCGAATTCGTCGAACAGCTCGTCGACCGGCGCGCCGAGCGACTTCTCGATGATCGCGATCGCGACGGCCGAATCGAACGGCGGCACCTGGTCCTGCAGCTTCGCGAGTTCGTTCGCGAAATCGACCGACAGCAGGTCGCGGCGCGTCGACAGCACCTGGCCGAACTTCACGAAGATCGGGCCCAGGCTTTCGAGCGCGTGACGCAACCGCACGGCCGGCGGATCGGAGAAGCGGCGACCAATCGTCGTGATCCGCAGCAGCAGCTTCACCCGCCGGTCGTCGATCCGGGACAGCATCACTTCGTCGAGACCAAAGCGGATGACGGTGTAGACAATCTTGATGAAACGGAAAATGCGCATGCCCTGCGGCCCTCAGTGCGCGCCGCGCGGGCCGGAGCCCGTGCGCGCGCCGATTTTTTGTTCGAGTCGCTCGACCCGCTTTTCGACCCGCGCGAGCGCATCGCGTGCGCGCGCCAGCTCGGCGTCGAAGCCGCCGAGCGACGCGCGCCGGACGACCTGCGGGTTCTCGTCGAGCCAGTATTCGGCGACGGAATCGAGCACGTTGCGGCCGGTGCGGCGTGCGCGCGCGCCGGCGTCGCGCACGACCGTCGCGATCCGGTACGCCGCCGCGTCGCCGACCAGCTTCGCGAGATCTTCTTCCGGTTCCCAGCGCAGGTGCTCGGCCAGCTTCGCGATCTGCGTCGCGAATTCCGCGTCGCCTTCGATCTTCACGTGCTTCATCACGGCCGCCTGGCCGCCCTGCAGGAACGCGGCGACCGTGTCGCCGGCGAGCGCGATCGACACGTCGACCTGTTGCGCATCGTGCGCGTCGACGGCCGACAGATAACCGTCGGGCTGCACCAGCAGCGTGAGCGTGACGGGAGGCACGTCGATCCGGGCGGTCTTGCCCGCATAGGGAATCAGGCGGTCGCGTGCCCACGATTCGCGCGCGAGCAGGTGATTGACGGCAGCAGCAAAAGGCTTGGCGGCAAAGGTCATCGGGCTGGGAAAGAAAAAACCCGCGCAGGCCGGGCGCCCACGCGGGTTTCTATTGTAACGTCGGATCGATGGCGGACCGTGCCTGACCGTACACCCGGGCGGCAAGCGGTCGCAGTGCGGCGGCCGTCGCCCGGGTGCCCGGCGGCGCGGGCCGCCGGCCACGCTCAGTGCGTGTTGATCTGCTGGATACCCGCGAGCAGCCAGCCCTGGCTGCCCGACTTCGACAGGTTCCACACCTCGTCGAACGGCGCCGCCGACGTATTCGCCGATTCGCGGATCAGGCCGTGGAAGCGCACGCTCGCCGACTGCTCGATGCCGCGATCCTCGATCGCGACCAGTTCCGCGTCGAGCTGTACGACGTCGGTCTGGTTCGCGTCGTTGCCGCGCGAATCGAGGTCGATCTTGATCTCGGCGAACATTTCGGGCGTCGTGAACTCGCGGATGTCGGCCAGGTTGCCCTGGTCCCACGCGGCCTGCAGGCGCACGAAATAGACTTTCGCGCTGCGCAGGAACGCTTCGGTGTCGAAGCCGGCCGGCACCTGCAGGGGCGCCGCTGCCGCAGCAGCCGCGCCGGCGGCCGCCGCACCGCCGCCGAACACGCCCTGCGCTTCGTTCGCATAGCTGCTGCCGCTGCCCGCGTAGTTGCTGCCGGCATTGCCTTGCTGGAACGACGGGCTTTGCGAGTAGCCGCCCGACGACGATGCGGCGCCGCCGACCGAATACGCCGGCTCCTGCGGGCGACGGCGGTTCATGAACTTGCGGATCAGCCAGATGCCGACCATCGCGAGCAACGCAATCACGATGACGTTCGCCATCATGCTCGCGAATGCGCCGCCGAGACCGAAGTGCGACAGCAGCGCCGCGATACCGAGACCGGCCGCGAGGCCGGCGATCGGCCCGAGCCAGCGCGAGCGGTTGGGCTGCGCGGCCGGCGTGGGGGCAGCCGGGTTCGTGCGCTGCGCCTGCGACGGTGCGGCCTGCTGCATCGGCTGTTGCGCAGGCGGCGTGGCCTGGCGCTGCGTGACGGTGGAATTCTGGCGGCCGATGCTGCGCCCGCCGCCCATGCGCTTGGCTTCAGCGTCGAGCGATGCGAACGTGCCGGCCGTGAGCAGGCCGACCATCAGCAGCGTGCCGACCCGTCGAGCCCACGGCTTCGACGGTTTGCTACGGTTGAACAACGAACGCGATTCAGACATCAGCTTCTCCGAATGTAAGACGAATGTAGGGAAAGAACCCCTTAGTACTTGGTCCCTAGGTGTAAAGCTACCACGCCACCTGACAAATTGTAATATTTGACGGCGTCGAGGCCCGCTTGTTCCATCATCGTCTTCAGCGTGTCCTGATCGGGGTGCATCCGGATAGATTCAGCAAGATACCGATAACTTTCGGCATCTTTCGCGAACTTGTCGCCAAGCCACGGTAATACTTTGAAAGAATACAGATCGTACGCTTTTTTCAGCGGATCCCAGACTTTCGAGAATTCCAGCACCATCACGCGACCGCCGGGCTTCGTCACGCGGCGCATCTCGGCCAGCGCGGCATCCTTGTGCGTCATGTTGCGCAGCCCGAACGCGACCGTGACCACGTCGAAGTAGTTGTCCGGGAAGGGAATTTTCTCGGCGTCGCACAGCAGCGACGGCGTCACGACGCCCTTGTCGAGCAGCCGGTCGCGGCCCACGCGCAGCATCGATTCGTTGATGTCGGTATGCCAGACCTCGCCCGTCGGCCCGGCCGCCTTCGCGAACGACTTCGTCAGGTCGCCGGTGCCGGCCGCGATGTCGAGCACCTTGAAGCCGGGGCGCACGTTCGCCTGCGCGATCGTGAACGCCTTCCACGCGCGGTGCATGCCCGCCGACATCAGGTCGTTCATCAGATCGTAGTTGCTCGCGACCGAATGAAACACGCCCGCCACTTTCTTCGCTTTTTCGTTTTCCTCGACGCTCTCGAAGCCGAAGTGGGTTTTGCTCATCGCGTTGATCCTCAGTAAATGGCAAGACGGCGCCGAGCGGGCGCCGTCGATTTCAGTGGCAGTGGCCGTGCGGCGCGCCGGCCGCCTGCATCGGCGCGTCGCGCTCGACGCCCGCCGCCTTCAGTTTGTCGAAATAGTCACGCCACAGCGCGTCCTGCTGCGTCGCCAGCTCGTACAGCAGGTCCCACGAGTAGATCCCGGTCGAATGGCCGTCGGAGAACGTCGGCTGCAGCGCGTAGTTGCCGACGCCCTCGAGCGCGGTGATCGTCACTTCGCGCTTGCCGGTCTGCAACGTTTCCTGGCCGGGCCCGTGGCCGCGCACCTCGGCCGACGGCGAATAGACGCGCATCAGCTCGAACGGAATCCGGTAACTCTCGCCGTTCGGGTACTGCAATTCGAGCACGCGCGACACCGCGTGCACGACGACGCCGGACGGAATCGGCGTCGTGGAAGTCAAACCGCTCATGCTTGCCTCGAATCGGTCATGCGTTGAATTTCCTCGCGCACCGCATTGTGCAGCAGCGAGGCCTGCGCCGCGCGCGAACGCAGCAGCGCCTCGGACACGCTGCGCTGGCGCGGCGCCCACACGGGCTGCGGAAAATGGGCGTCGTTGGAAAAGCGCGGAATCACGTGCCAGTGCACGTGTGGCACCATGTTGCCGAGGCTCGCGAGATTCACCTTGTTCGGCTGCATCACGCGGCGCACGGCCCGCTCGACCGCGTAGACCACGCGCATCAGATGTGCCCGCTCGGGCTCGCCGAGATCGGAGAACTCGGCCACGTGCGCGGCCCAGATGACCCGGCAGAAGCCCGGATACTCGTGCTCGCCGGTGGCAAGCACGACGCGCAGCGCATCGTCCTGCCAGAGCACCTCGCCGCCGTCTTCACGGCAAAACACGCATTCCATCGTCGCTCCCATGTGGACGGGCGCCGGCATGCCGCGCCGGCGCCCGCTCATTCCCGGCCCGGTCGGGCGCTCGTCATGCCCGCATTAGACCAGCACGCGCTCGATCCCGCCATGGTTCGCGCGTGCGACATAATCGGCCATCCAGTTCTCGCCGAGCACCTGACGCGCGATTTCGACCACGATGTAGTCGGCTTCGAGGTTCGCGTCCTCGCTGTAGCGCGACAGGCCCTGCAGGCACGACGGGCAGCTCGTCAGGATCTTCACGTCCGGGCCGTTCGCGGCCGCGGCGGCCGGCGCCGGCGCGTCGCCCGCGACCACCGGAATCGCGCGCAGCTTCGCGGCGCCCTTGCGGATCTCTTCCTCCTTGCGGAAGCGGACCTGCGTCGAGATGTCCGGCCGCGTGACCGCCAGCGTGCCCGATTCGCCGCAGCAGCGATCGTTCTTCTCGATCTTGTAGCCGTCCTTCTCGGCGCCCATCAGCTCGTTGACGAGCTTCACCGGGTCGATCGTCTTGATCGGCGTGTGGCACGGGTCGTGATACATGTAGCGCGTGCCCGTCACGCCGTCGAGCTTCATCCCCTTCTCGAGCAGAAACTCGTGGATGTCGATGATCCGGCAGCCCGGGAAGATCTTGTCGAATTCGTAACCCGCGAGCTGGTCGTAGCAGGTGCCGCACGACACGACGACCGTCTTGATGTCGAGGTAGTTCAGCGTGTTCGCGACGCGGTGGAACAGCACGCGGTTGTCCGTGACGATCTTCTCGGCCTTGTCGTACTGGCCCGAACCGCGCTGCGGATAGCCGCAGCACAGGTAGCCCGGCGGCAGCACCGTCTGCACGCCCGCTTCCCACAGCATCGCCTGCGTGGCCAGCCCGACCTGCGAGAACAGGCGCTCGGAGCCGCAGCCCGGGAAGTAGAACACCGCCTCCGAATCGACGGTCGTCGACTTCGGGTTGCGGATGATCGGCACGATCTTGTTGTCCTCGATGTCCAGCAGCGCGCGCGCCGTCTTCTTCGGCAGGTTGCCCGGCATCTTCTTGTTGACGAAGTGGATCACCTGCTCGACCACCGGCGGCTTGCCGGTCGTCGCGGGCGGGTGCTGCGTCTGCTTGGTCACGACCTTCTTCAGCATGTCGTTCGCGAAGCGCTGCACCTTGTAGCCGACGCCCATCATCACGCCGCGCGCGACATTGATCGTCTGCGGATTGGTCGCGTTCAGGAAGAACATGCCCGCCGCGTTGCCGGCGTTGAACTTCTTCTTGCCCATCTTGCGCAACAGGTTGCGCATGTTCATCGTGACGTCGCCGAAATCGATCTTCACCGGGCACGGCGTCGCGCACTTGTGGCACACCGTGCAGTGGTCGGCCACGTCGTTGAACTCGTCCCAGTGCTTGATCGACACGCCGCGGCGCGTCTGTTCTTCGTACAGGAACGCCTCGACTAAGAGCGACGTCGCGAGGATCTTGTTGCGCGGGCTGTACAGCAGGTTCGCGCGCGGCACGTGGGTCGCGCACACCGGCTTGCACTTGCCGCAGCGCAGGCAGTCCTTCACCGAATCGGCGATCGCGCCGATGTCGGACTGCTGCATGATCAGCGATTCGTAGCCCATCAGCCCGAAGCTCGGCGTGTACGCGTTGCGCAGGTCGGCGCCGTCGAGCAGTTTGCCCTTGTTGAAGCGGCCGTTCGGGTCGACGCGCTGCTTGTATGCGCGGAATTCGGCAATCTCGTCGTCGGTCAGGAATTCGAGCTTCGTGATGCCGATCCCGTGTTCGCCGGAAATCACGCCGTCGAGCGAGCGCGCGAGCGTCATGATGCGGGCGACCGACGCGTGTGCGTCCTGCAGCATCTCGTAGTTGTCGGAGTTGACCGGGATGTTGGTGTGGACGTTGCCGTCGCCCGCGTGCATGTGCAGCGCGACGAACACGCGGCCGCGCAGCACGCGCTTGTGGATCGCCTGCGCCTCGTCGAGGATCTGCTTGAATGCGCCGCCGTTGAAGATCGCGCGCAGTTCCGCGCGGATTTCCTGCTTCCACGAGATGCGGACCGTGCGGTCCTGCGTGATGTGGAACACGGTCGCGCCCGGCTGTTCGTCCGCACGATCCGCGAACTTCTCGGCGAGCGCCTCGTAGCCGAGCTGCACCAGGTAGTGCTGCGCCTCGCGCAGCGGCTGGTCGAGCCGGTCGCGCACGAATTCCCAGCGCGCACGCACGCGCTTGAGCAGTTCCAGCGCCTGCTGGACGCGATCCTCGAGCAGTTCCGCGCTCGGGATCTCGTTCGCGTCGTCGGTCTTGCCGAGCGGCAGGTTGCCGCCGCGGAAGAACGCTTCGAGCGCGTCGACCAGCTGCAGCTTGTTCTTCAGCGACAGCTCGATGTTGATCCGCTCGATGCCGTCGGTGTACTCGCCCATCCGGTTCAGCGGGATGACGACGTCCTCGTTGATCTTGAACGCGTTCGTGTGCTTCGCGATCGCGGCCGTGCGGCTGCGGTCGAGCCAGAAGCGCTTGCGCGCCTCCGCGCTGACCGCGACGAAGCCTTCGCCGCTCTTGCCGTTCGCCATCCGGATCACTTCGGACGTCGCGTGCGCGACCGCATCGGCGTCGTCGCCGACGATGTCGCCGATCAGCACCATCTTCGGGAATGCGTTGCGCTTGCTCTTGGTCGCGTAGCCGACCGCGCGCAGGTAGCGCTCGTCGAGGTGCTCGAGGCCCGCGAGGATCGCGCCGCCCTGCTTCGACGTCTCGAACAGGTAATCCTTGATCTCGACGATGCTCGGGATCGCCTCGCGCGCCTGGCCGAAGAATTCGAGGCAGACGGTGCGCGTGTGCGCGGGCATCTTGTGCAGCACCCAGCGCGCGGACGTGATGAGCCCGTCGCAGCCTTCCTTCTGCACGCCCGGCAGGCCGGCGAGGAACTTGTCGGTCACGTCCTTGCCGAGCCCTTCCTTGCGGAACCGGCGGCCTTCGATCTCGAGCATCTCGCTCTTGAGCAGCTTCTCGCCCGGCGCATACGCGCCGTCGAACCACTTCAGCTCGAAGCGCGCGACCGCGATGTCGTGGATCTTGCCCTGGTTGTGCTCGTGGCGCGTGACTTCGAGCCAGTTGCCGTCCGGGTCGACCATCCGCCACCAGGCGAGGTTGTCGAGCGCGGTGCCCCACAGCACGGCCTTCTTGCCGCCCGCGTTCATCGCGACGTTGCCGCCGATGCACGAGGCGTCGAGCGACGTCGGATCGACCGCGAACACGTAGCCGGCCGCCTCGGCCGCTTCCGTCACGCGGCGCGTGACGACGCCCGCGCCGGAGAAGATCGTCGGCACCTTGTGCGCGACGCCGGGCAGCTCGGTCAGCTCGACCGCGCCCAGTTGTTCGAGCTTTTCGGTGTTGATCACCGCGGAGAACGGCGTGAGCGGCACCGCGCCGCCCGTGTAGCCGGTGCCGCCGCCACGCGGGATCACGGTCAGGCCGAGCTCGAAGCACGCCTTGATCAGACCGGCGATCTCGGCTTCGGTATCGGGCGTCAGCACGACGAACGGGTATTCGACGCGCCAGTCGGTCGCGTCGGTCACGTGCGACACGCGCGACAGCCCGTCGAAGCGGATGTTGTCCTTCTGCGTGCAGCGGCCGAGCGCCTTGGTCGCGCGGCGGCGCAGCTCGGCCATCTTGTCGAATTCGTCCGCGAACTCGTTGACCGCACGCTGCGCGGCGGTCTCGAGCATCTCGACGCGCGACGCGCGCTCGCGACCCGCGTCGTCGCGATGCTCGGTGAGATCCGCGCTGCGGCGCTTGCCGATCTCGGTCAGACGGTGGTTCAGCGCCTCGATCAGCAGCGCGCGGCGCTTCGGGTTGTCGAGCAGGTCGTCCTGCAGGTACGGGTTGCGACGCACGACCCAGATGTCGCCGAGCACTTCATACAGCATCCGCGCCGAGCGGCCCGTACGGCGCTCGGCGCGCAGCTCGTCGAGCACCGACCACGCCTCTTCGCCGAGCAGGCGGATCACGATCTCGCGATCCGAGAAGGACGTGTAGTTGTAGGGAATCTCGCGCAAGCGGGGCGCGGGGTCGGCGGCGACGGCGGCGGCCGCGCCATGCGGATCGAAAACTTGTGGTGCGTTCATGTTCGGACGACTCGGAGGGCCGATACACCGTGCACGGGCGTCGGCAAGCGCGTGGGCGCAATCTTGGGGAAATCTGTTCTGTTACCAGGCGCGCGGCTGTCCTTCATGGGGCCGGAGCGGGCGACTCGCCCCTCCTGGCCGGCGACAGGGCCTGGCGGCACTCGGGATCATCAGCACGATCGCGCGCGGCGCGCATGCCGTTCGGCCGCGGGGCTGGCTGCGCGCGGCGTCGGCTTCAACGGTGCGATCCGAGGGTGCCTCTGCATCTTCCGAATCCTTGATTCAAAACGGAATTCTAACCCATGATCGGGCGGTCCGTGACACGCCGGACAGGTCGTGGGGCTATCGCCGCGAGCCGCGCCGGGCGGGGCTCGGCGCGGTTTCATGCGATCATTCGCCGTCCGTCCGGTCGGTAACCACGCGGTTAAGCCGATAAAAAGCGGCGCCCGGCGGCGCGCCTCCCCTGCCGGCACGCCCACCCGGCCGCCCGCAGCTGCCCGCCCGGCATGCCGCTTGCGTACGGGCGGACCCTTGGCGCTATCATTGACCCTTTACCGTCTGCATCCGCACTGCACGCGAGCGCCCATGGCATCCCACGATTACCTGAAGAAAATCCTCACCGCGCGCGTCTACGACGTCGCGATCGAGACGGAACTCGAACCCGCCCGCAACCTGTCGGCCCGGCTGCGCAACGCCGTTTACCTGAAGCGCGAGGACAACCAGCCGGTGTTCTCGTTCAAGCTGCGCGGCGCGTACAACAAGATGGCGCACATTCCGACGGATGCGCTCGCGCGCGGCGTGATTACGGCGTCGGCCGGCAACCACGCGCAGGGTGTCGCGTTCTCGGCGGCCCGGATGGGCATCAAGGCCGTGATCGTCGTGCCGGTCACGACGCCGCAGGTGAAGGTCGACGCGGTGCGCGCGCACGGCGGCCCGAGCGTCGAGGTGATCCAGGCGGGCGAATCGTACAGCGATGCATACGCGCACGCGGTGAAGGTCCAGCAGGAGCGCGACCTCACGTTCGTTCACCCGTTCGACGATCCGTACGTGATCGCCGGCCAGGGCACGATCGCGATGGAGATCCTGCGTCAGCACCAGGGCCCGATCCATGCGATCTTCGTGCCGATCGGCGGCGGCGGGCTCGCGTCCGGCGTCGCCGCGTACGTGAAGGCGGTGCGTCCGGAGATCAAGGTGATCGGCGTGCAGGCCGAGGACTCGTGCGCGATGAAGCAGTCGCTGGACGCGGGCGAGCGCATCGAGCTGAGCGAGGTCGGCCTGTTCGCGGACGGCACCGCGGTGAAGCTCGTCGGCGAGGAAACCTTCCGGCTGTGCCGCGAATTCCTCGACGGCGTCGTGACGGTCAACACCGACGCGCTGTGCGCGGCGATCAAGGACGTGTTCCAGGACACGCGCAGCGTGCTCGAACCGTCGGGCGCGCTCGCGGTCGCGGGCGCGAAGCTGTACGCGGAACGCGAAGGCATCGAGAACCAGACGCTCGTCGCGGTCACGTCCGGCGCGAACATGAACTTCGACCGGATGCGCTTCGTCGCCGAGCGCGCCGAGGTCGGCGAAGCGCGCGAAGCGGTGTTCGCGGTCACGATCCCCGAGGAACGCGGCAGCTTCAAGCGCTTCTGCTCGCTGGTCGGCGATCGCAACGTCACCGAGTTCAACTACCGGATCGCCGACGAGAAGTCCGCGCACATCTTCGTCGGCGTGCAGATCCGCCGTCGCGGCGAATCGGCGGAGATCGCCGCGAACTTCGAGTCGCACGGTTTCAAGAGCGTCGACCTGACGCACGACGAGCTGTCGAAGGAGCACATCCGCTACATGGTCGGCGGCCGCTCGCCGCTCGCGCTCGACGAGCGCCTGTTCCGCTTCGAATTCCCGGAACGGCCGGGCGCGCTGATGAAGTTCCTGTCGTCGATGGCGCCGGACTGGAACATCAGCCTGTTCCACTACCGTAACCAGGGCGCGGACTACAGCTCGATCCTCGTCGGGCTGCAGGTGCCGCAGGCCGACCGCGCCGAATTCGAACGCTTCCTCGCGGCGCTCGGCTATCCGTATGTCGAAGAGAGCGCCAACCCGGCTTACCGCCTCTTCCTGTCGTAAAGGCTGCGTGCAATGAATCCCGAACAATCCCCGCTCGGCAAGGCCACCGTCTACGCGGCGCAGTACGATGCGTCGCTGCTGTTCCCGATCCCGCGCGCCGGCGCGCGCGAGCAGCTCGGCATCACGTCGGCGCTGCCGTTCTTCGGCACCGACATCTGGAACGCGTACGAACTGTCGTGGCTCAACGCGCGCGGCAAGCCGCAGGTCGCGATCGCGACGTTCTACGTGCCGGCCGAATCGCCGAACATCGTCGAATCGAAGTCGTTCAAGCTGTATCTCGGCTCGTTCGCACAGTCGAAGTTCGACTCGGTCGACGCGGTGCGCGACGTGCTGAAGCGCGACGTGTCGGCCGCGTGCGGCGCGAGCGTGTCGGTCCAGCTGGTGTCGGCGCACGATTTCCGCAAGCTGGAGATGGACGAGCTCGACGGGCTGTCGCTCGACCGGCTCGACCTCGACGCCGACGTGTACGAACCCGATCCGTCGCTACTGTCGGCGGCCGACGGCGAGGACGAAGCACCGGTCGAGGAGACGCTCGTGTCCGACCTGCTGCGCTCGAACTGCCCGGTCACGGGCCAGCCCGACTGGGGCAGCGTGCAGATCCACTACGTCGGGCCGCAGATCGACCACGCGGGGCTGCTGCGCTACATCATCTCGTTCCGCAATCACACGGGCTTTCACGAGCAGTGCGTCGAGCGGATCTTCCTCGACATCATGCGCGCGTGCAAACCGGTGAAGCTCGCGGTGTACGCGCGCTATACGCGCCGCGGCGGGCTCGACATCAACCCGTTCCGCACCAACTACAACCAGCCGATGCCGGACAACGCGCGGACGGCGCGGCAGTAACGGCCACGCGCGTCAAACGAAACAGCCCGGTCGGCTTCAACCGACCGGGCTGTTTCACTGTGCGCGGGGAAGCGTGGCCGCGTTACTTCGCCGGCGCCTTGTAAGCGATGCAATCGACCTCGACCTTGCAGTCGATGACCATGCTCGACTGCACGCACGCGCGCGCCGGCGGGTTCTCGCCGAAGTACGAAATGAACACCTTGTTGAACGACGCGAAATCGCGTGCGTCGTCGAGCCATACGCCGCAGCGCACGACGTGCTCGAGGCCGTAGCCGGCTTCCTTCAGAATCGCGATCACGTTCTCGATCGCCTGCTTCGACTGCGTGACGATCCCGCCTTCGACGACCTCGCCGTTCACCATCGGCGTCTGGCCCGACACGTACAGCCAGCCGTCGGCCTCGACCGCCCGTGCAAACGGCATCACCTGGCCGCCGGTGCCCTTCGCTTCGCCTACGCCATATCGCTTCATCGTTTCACTCCTCACATTTCGGTTACGGATGCACGCGCCGGCTGCTGCGGCGCGCACGGAAGATCGGAATGCGTGCGTTCAGAACGCCGCATCGGCACTGGCCGGCACGCGCTCGCCGCGCGCGACGAAACCGCCGGCGCGCTCGCCGGTCGGTTGGCCGTTTTCATAGGTCAGCACGCCGTTCACCCACACGGCGTCGATCCCGTGCGCGGGCTGCTGCGGCTTCTCGAACGTCGCGGCGTCGATCACGCTCGCCGGATCGAACAGCACCAGGTCCGCGTGATAGCCGACATGCACCTCGCCGCGCTTCGGGATGCCATAGCGACGCGCGGACAGCGACGTCATCTTGCGGATCGCCTCCTCGAGCGGCAGCAGGTTGGTGTCGCGCACGTAATGGCCGAGCACGCGCGGAAACGCGCCCCACAACCGCGGATGCGGCAGCGGATCGTTCGGCAGGCCGTCCGAGCCGACCATCGTCGCCGGATGCGACAGGATCCGGCGCACGTCGTCCTCGGACATGTTGTGGTACATGGCGCCGGCCGGACGGATGCGCTGCGCGGCTTCCTGCTCGGTCACGCCCCAGTCGGCCGCGATCGCCTTCAGCAGCTTGCCCGCGACTTCCGGGTGCGGCTCCGACCACGTGATCGTGATGTCGATGTCGCCCGTCACCTGCTTCAGGTCGAGCGTCGACGAACTGCGGCTGTACGGATAGCAGTCGCAGCCGACCGGCTGGTAGCGGCGCGCGCCTTCGAGCGACGCGAGCACCTCGGTGCTGCGCCCCCAGTTCGACGGGCCCGCGCATTTCAGGTGCGAGATCACGACCGGCACCTGCGCGTGACGGCCGACGCGATAGGCTTCGTCCATCGCGTCGAGGATCGCGTCGAACTCGGTGCGCATGTGCGTCGTGTACAGCGCACCGGAGCGGGCGAGCGGCTCGGCGAGCGCCATCACTTCCTCGGTCGGCGCCGCGAACGCGGAACCGTACGCGAGACCCGACGACAGGCCGAGCGCGCCGTTCGCGAGCGCCTCCTCGAGCTGCGCGCGCATGCCGGCGATCTCGCCGTCGGTCGCCGCGCGGTCGAGGCGGTCCATCTGGTTGTTGCGCAGCGCCGTGTGGCCGACGAGCGCCGCGACGTTCACGGCCGGGCGCGCGTCGTTCACGGCCGCGACGTAAGCGGCGAAGGTCGGGTACTGGAACGCGCCGCGCTCGCCGAGCAGGTTCATCGGGTCGGGCGGGTCGCCCGCGAGCGTCACCGGCGATGCGCTGATCCCGCAGTTGCCGACGATCACGGTCGTCACGCCCTGCGAGATCTTCGGGATCATCTCCGGCGCACGGATCACGTGCGTGTCGTCGTGGGTATGCACGTCGACGAAACCCGGCGCGAGCGCCCTGCCGTTCGCGTCGACGACGTGCTCCGCGAGCCAGTTCGACAGGTTGCCGATCGCCGCGATCAGGCCGTTGCGGATCGCGACGTCGCGCGTGACGGGCGGCGCGCCGGTGCCGTCGTACAGTTGCGCGCCGACGATCAGCGTATCGGCCGCTTCGGGATGCGAATGCATGGTCAGTCTCCTACCGGTTGACGGTCGCCGCCGCCGCGGTGCGCGTCAAGCGCGTGTTTGATGCGGCGCAGCGATTCCCGGCCCGCATCGCCGAGCCGCAATGCGACGCCGGTGACGAGCACGTCGATCGCCATCATCATCGCGTAGCGCGAGGTCGACGGCTTGTAAATGAAATCGGTTTCGAACGCGACGACCGGGATCAGGTGGTCGGCGAGCTTCGCGAGCGGCGACGCCGGCGCGGTGATCGCGATCAGCTTCGCGCCGTAGCGCTTCGCGAGCCGGCAGCTCTCGAGCAGCTCGGGCACGCGCCCGCTCACCGACAACGCGACGACGACGGTGTCGCCCGACAGCGTCGCGGCCACCATCCGCTGCAGCAGGCTGTCCTGGTAGCTCGCGACCGGCCGGCCGAAGCGCACGAGCCGGAAGCGCAGCTCGTCGGCGAGCGCGGTCGAGCCGCCGCCCTGCCCGTACACGTACGTCATCTTCGCGCCGGCGAGCAGGTCGGCCGCCGCGTCGAACGACGTGTTGCGCAACAGCTGGTGATTGTGGGCGAGCGCCACGCGGATCTCGTCGTAGACCATCGACGCGGGACTCGCGTCGTCGGCCGGCGTGTCGTCGGACGGCACCAGGAAGCGCTGGCCGACGGCCGCCGCCTGCGCGACGAGCACCTTCAGTTCGCGCACGTCGCGACAGCCGACGGCCTTCGCGAAACGCGTGACCGTCGCGACGCTGACCTCCGCGTCGCGCGCGAGCGCACCGATGCTCGCATGCGCGGCGCGGGCCAGATCGGCGAGGATGAACGCGGCGACCTTGCGCTCGGCCTCGCGCAACTCGGGCGCGCATTCGGCGATCCGCGCGACGATGTCGAGGACCGGCGGAGCGGCCTGAGCCGGATAGGGCTCGGCGGCTGGCGGAGCGGACGGGGAAGCGGGCGTATTCATCTGCGGAAAAGGATACGAAGCTGGATGTTATTAAATAACATCACCGCGCCGATGCTACTTTCTGTACCATCTGCATGTCAACTTCAGTGCAATGCATAGTGATGATGGAGCGGGATGACATGAAAGTTACAAACTATCAGGAAGCGACGATCGATCCGTTCGGCAAGGGCCTGGGCAATCTGCCGAGCGCGAGCGTGCCGCTCGGCGACGCGGGCCGGCTCGAATGGAACCTGCTCGCGGAAGACGTCAGCCTGCCGGCCGCCGTGCTTTACGAGGATCGCGTCGAGCACAACCTGAACTGGATGCAGGCGTTCGTGCAGAAATACGGCGTCAAGTTCGCGCCGCACGGCAAGACGACGATGGCGCCGCAACTGTTCCGCCGCCAGCTCGACGCCGGCGCGTGGGGCATCACGCTCGCGACCGCGCACCAGACGCAGGCCGCGTATCACGGCGGCGTGCGGCGCGTGCTGCTCGCGAACCAGCTGGTCGGCCGCCAGAACATGACGATCATCGCGGGGCTGCTGTCCGATCCCGATTTCGAGTTCTTCTGTCTCGTCGATTCCGCGGAGAGCGTCGACCAGCTCGGCCGCTTCTTCGGCGCCGCGCAGAAGTCGCTGAACGTGCTGATCGAGCTCGGCGTGCCGGGCGGCCGCGCGGGCGTGCGCGATGCCGCGCAGCGCGAGGCCGTGCTGGCCGCGATCGCGCGCTATCCGGACACGCTGAAGCTGGCCGGCATCGAGCTCTATGAAGGCGTGCTGAAAGAGGAAGGCGAGATCCGCGCGTTCCTGCAGCAGGCGGTCGCGCTCACGCGCGAGCTGGCCGAAGCCGGCCGCTTCGCGCGCACGCCGGCGATCCTGTCCGGCGCCGGTTCGGCGTGGTACGACGTGGTCGCGGAAGAATTCCGGAAGGCGTCCGACGCGGGCTTCGCGGAAGTCGTGCTGCGTCCGGGCTGCTACCTGACGCACGACGTCGGCATCTACAAGAAGGCGCAGAGCGACGTGTTCGCGCGCAATCCGATCGCCCGCTCGATGGGCGAAGGGCTGCTGCCGGCGCTGCAGCTGTGGGCGTACGTGCAGTCGGTGCCGGAGCCCGATCGCGCGATCGTCGCGCTCGGCAAGCGCGATGCGGCGTTCGACGCGGGCCTGCCCGAGCCGGCGCGCCACTTCCGCCCGGGCCGCGACAGCGCGCCGCGCGACGTCGCCGCCACCGAAGGCTGGGCCGTCACCGGGATGATGGACCAGCACGCGTACCTGCAGATTCCGCCGGGCGCGGACGTGAAGGTCGGCGACATGGTCGCGTTCGACATCTCGCACCCGTGCCTGACGTTCGACAAGTGGCGCCAGGTGCTGGTGCTCGATCCGCAATTCCGCGTGACGGAAGTCGTCGAAACGTTCTTCTGACGCACGCCGCGCGCGACGCCGCCCAGCCGCTCGCGCGGGGCGGCCGTCACGCGCGCTTCAATCTGCCGGAGTACACTGCGCTTTCGTCCTCAGGGCCCGTCGCCGCCGTCATGCACGGCGCGACCGGGCCTTCAACGCTGCTTCACTGGAGAAAGCCATGGCCGCGAAGAAGATCCTGTTCCTGACCGGCGATTTCGCCGAAGACTACGAAACGATGGTGCCGTTCCAGGCGCTGCAGGCCGTCGGCCACCACGTCGATGCAGTCTGCCCGGGCAAGCGCGCGGGCGACAAGATCAAGACCGCGATCCACGATTTCGAAGGCGACCAGACCTACACCGAGAAGCCCGGCCACCAGTTCACGTTGAATGCGGCATTCGACGACGTCGATGCGGCGCGCTACGACGCGCTCGCGATCGCGGGCGGCCGTGCGCCCGAATACCTGCGACTCGATCCGAAGGTGATCTCGCTCGTGCGCGAGTTCGCCGAGGCCGGTAAGCCGATCGCGGCGATCTGCCACGCGGCGCAACTGCTCGCGGCCGCCGACGTGATCCGCGGCAAGCGCATTTCGGCCTACCCGGCCTGCGCGCCGGAAGTGAAGCTCGCGGGCGGCGAATACGCGGACATCCCGGTCGACGCGGCCGTGACCGACGCGCCGTTCGTCACCGCGCCCGCGTGGCCTGCGCATCCGGCCTGGCTCGCGCAGTTCCTCGCGTTGCTCGGCACGCGCATCGAGCTGTAAACCGTCACCTGATCAGAATGAAATGAAGCGGCGGCCGGCGGCGCTCAAGTACCGCCGGCCCCGCGCATCAACGCGCGACCGGCGTCGACCCGACATCCGCGATCCGCGATTCCAGCATCGCGAGCGCACCCGACAGCGCATTCAGCACATCGTCCGGCAACTGCGCCATCGTCTGGTCGAGAAACGCCTTGCGGCGCGGCAGGCACGCGTCGAACGCCGCGCGGCCGGCTTCCGTCAGCGTGACGTTGGTCACGCGGTTGTCGCGTGCGTCCGATTCGCGCTCGATCCAGCCGAGCGCGTCGAGCGACTTCAACTGGCGCGTGAGCGCGCCCGGATCGATGCGCAGCACTTCGACGAGCTTCTTCTGCGACGCATGCCCGTCCATCGTGTGCAGCGCGACCATGATGCGCCAGCGCGGCATCGGCTGCCCGACGTGCGCTTCGAACGCGGTCATGAAGGCGCGATACGTGCGTCCGAATTGCTGCAAGATCGCGACGCGGTCCTGTTCTTCCATGCGCTGATTTCGTTCCGGTGAATCGTTGAGTCGTCGAATCGCTCGATCGCGTGACCGGTCAGTCGGCCGCGACGTGCGGTTCGATCTTGCGCCGCAGCGCGATCGGCGGCACGCGACGGCACTGCCACACCGACACCACGGCGACGACGGCCGCCATCGCGACCCCCAGGTGAATCGCGCCGACCAGCGATTCGCGGGCCGCTTCCAGCAGCAGCGCGCCATTATGCCCGGCACGCGTCAACTCCGCGACGAGACCGCCCTGCGCCGCGCGATCGATCAGGATCTGCGGATCGGCGAGCCGCGCGTGCCACTGCATCGCGTGGTCGGCGGACAGCGCGTTGCGCACACCGCTCGAATACATCTGGTTGACGAGCGTGCCCGTCAGCGCGGTGCCCAGCATCCCGCCGACCATCCGCAGCGACTGCAAGAGCGCCGTCGCGATGCCGAGATGCTCGCGGCCGGCCGTCTGCTGCGCGAACACGGTGAGGTTCGGCAACACGAAACCGAGCCCGATGCCGCCCGCGACCATCAGCGCCATCAGCATCCAGGCCGGCGTCGTGTGGGTCGCCACGACGATGCCCGCGCACGCGACGGCGAACAGCACGAAGCCGACGTGCAGCATCGCGTTCGGATTGCGGATGCGCGTGACGACGCGGCCGTTCATGATGCTGCCGATGGTGATGAACACGACGAGCGGCGTGATCACGAGCCCGGCCTCCTTCGGCGACATCCCGAAGCCGCCCTGGAACAGCAGCGGCGCGTAGAACAGCAGCGAGAACATCGAGAAACCGGCGAGGATCGCGAGCACGAACAGCGCCGACAGCGCACGGTTGCCGAACATGTCGAACGGCAAAATCGGCTGCGCGCAGCGTTTCTCCCAGTGCCACAGGCCGACGCCCGCCACGACCGCGACGACGAGCAGCAGCGACGCCCAGCTCATGACGCCGTACTTCGGCAGCCATTCGACGAACAGTTGCAGCGCACCGAGCGACAGCGCGATCAAGAGCGCGCCCGGCCAGTCGAGCCGCATCTTGCGATCGTGTTCGACGTGGCGCAGGTGCGGCAGGTAGCGCCACACGAAAATCAGCGACAGGATGCCGATCGGCAGGTTGACGTAGAACACCGAGCGCCAGCCGAACGACTGGGTCAGGAACCCGCCGAGCGACGGGCCGACCGCGTTCGCGATGCCGAACGCGGAACTCATCAGCACCTGCCAGCGCAGCCGCACGACGGAATCGGGGAACAGATCGGGAATGCACGCGAACGCGGTGCCGACCAGCATCCCGCCGCCGATTCCCTGCAGTCCGCGCGCGAGCACGAGGGTCAGCATGTCGTTGGCCATCCCGCACAGCACCGACGCGCCGGTGAACACGACGATCGACGCGATCACGAACGGCTTGCGGCCGTAATAGTCGCCGAGCCGGCCGAAGATCGGCACCGTGATCACGGAACTGAGCAGGTACGAGGTCGCGACCCACGCGTACAGGTCGAAGCCGCGGAGTTCGGCGACGATGGTCGGCAGCGCCGTGCCGACGACCGTCTGGTCCAGCGCGACCAGCATGGTGACGAACGAGATCCCGATCATCGCCAGCAGCGACTCGCGGAACGGCAGGACTTGCCCGCTCGAATGGTGGGCGGCGGTGTGAACGGCCATTTTTTGTCGATGCAACTTTTGCCGAGTCAAAGAATCTCAAAATTCTAGCATGCCGGAGTAATCTAGGCTGGCGATGGTTCAGGGCCCGCTCAGGCCAAGGAGAAAGATGGAACCGATTTCAATCACCCCCGCGACGGCGCTGTCGCCGGAGGATCGGGACGCGCTGCGGCGCGCGAAACAGGTGCTGGAAAGCCCGTCGCTGACGATGAAGCTGACGGGCGTGCTCGGCGCGCCGGTCGAGAAGATGATCGCGCGGCTGCCGGACTTCGCGACCGGCAAGATCAACGACGCGACGCAGCTCGCGCTGCGCAAGTGCCTGAACATCGCGCTGCGCACGCTCGGCAAGCCGCAGGCGCCGGACGCGGAGCCCGAGAAACCCAGCAACCTGCTGCACAAGCTCGCGGTCGCGACGACCGGCGCGGCGGGCGGCGCGTTCGGTTTCCTCGCGCTGCCGGTCGAGCTGCCGGTGACGACCACGCTGATCTTCCGCTCGGTGTGCGACATCGCGCGCAGCGAGGGCGAGGACCTGACGTCGGTCGATACGCAGTTGCAGTGCCTGGCCGTGCTCGGCATGGGCGGCAACCCGGACAAGCAGGAGGAAGACGCCGATCTCGGCTATTTCGTGCTGCGCGGCGCGCTTGCGCAGGCGATCTCGAAGGCGTCGTCGGACATCACGGCGAAAGGCATCGCCGCGCACAGCTCGGCGGCCGTGTTCAAGCTCGTGCAGACCGTGGCCTCGCGCTTCTCGGTGCAGGTGACCGAACAGATGGCCGCGAAGTCGATCCCGGCGATCGGCGCCGTGCTCGGCGCGACCGTCAACACGCTGTTCATCGACCACTTCCAGCAGATGGCGCACGGCCACTTCACCGTGCGCCGGCTCGAACGCAAGTACGGCTCGGTGGCCGTCAAGGCCGCCTATCAGGCGATCGACGCCTCGCCCACGCGCTGAACCGCGCGCTCGACCGCGACGCGGCGCAGGAACGCGGCCGCGCGGTCGAGCGCGTCGCGCGCTTCCGGCACCATCGGTGCGTACAGCTGCCACACGTGCGGCATGTCGGGCCACACCTCGATTTCGACCTGAACGCCGGCCGCCTTTGCCTTCTCGGCGACGCGGCGTGAATCGTCCAGCAGCACCTCGGTGCTGCCGGCCTGGATGTACAGCGGCGGCAGGCCCGTGAAGTCCGCGTAGAGCGGCGATGCGTACGGATTCGTCGCGGGCTCGTCGCCGAGATACAGCTTCGCCGCCTTCGGCAGCGCCGCGGCCGCGAACATCGGATCGACGCCGTCGTTGCTGCGCATCGTGCCGCCGGTGCCGGCCAGGTCGGTCCACGGCGAGAACAGGATCGCGCCGGCCGGCAGCGGCTCGCCGCGATCACGCAGCGCGACGAGCGTCGCGAGCGCGAGGCCGCCGCCCGCCGAATCGCCGCCGAGCACGATCGACTCGGGCGGCGTGCCGAGCGCCAGCAGTTGCCGATAGGCGGCGAGCGCATCGTCGAGCGCGGCGGGGAAACGGTTTTCGGGTGCGAGCCGGTAGTCGAGCGAGAACGAACGGACGCCCGCGCGCTTCGTCAGGCCGAACACCAGCGGTCGGTGGGTCTTCGTCGAACAGAAGTAGTAACCGCCGCCGTGGAAATACAGCAGCGTGCGGCCGGGCCCGCGGCCCGCGCCCGTGTCGGTGCGCTCGAGCCATTCGCCGCGCAGCGGCGCGTCCCCGGCGCCGTAGCACTGCCGCAGCCGGTAGCCTGACGGCGGGCGGCGCGGCACGAACATCCGCAGGTCGGTGAAGCGCCGGGCACGCGCGGGGTCGAGCACCTCGCGCATGGTTTCCGGACGAAACTGCCAGCGCAGCAGCCAGCAGGCGAACTTGCTTTGCCAACTCATCGGACGCACTCCGTCATCGCAGTGTGACGATGGTACGTGCGAACGCTCCCGCGTCGCTCGACAGGTGCCTCTATATCAAACGCCGGCGCTCAGTTCGCCGGCATCACCTGGCCGCGGATCTCGCCGGACGGGTGTTCCTTCGTATGAATGTTGAAGTACCACTTGCCGCCCATCAGGTCGGTGACCTGCGCGTCGGTGAGCGCCTTCGAACCCTTGATCGGGCTCGCCAGCTCGTCCTTCGGAATCGGCACCTGCACGCCGGCGTTCTGGCCGACCGGCGCGGGCCCGTGGAAATGCGCGGCCGTCGCCGGCCCCGTGAGGTGTTCGTAAGTAACCGTCCACTGCAGCATGTGGGTGGCCGTGTCGTAGGTGGCGGCGACGGCGCCCGAGCCCTTGGTCGCCGTCGGCGGCACTTCGCTCGACGGCTGCAGGCTGGCGGACAGGCGCACCGTTTCGGCAGCGGCGCTGCCGGCCGCCAGCACGCCCGCGCATAACGCGACCTGGAGCAAACGCAGCTTGAGCATGGATTCTCCTTGTACGACGTGGTACGCCGCCCGGGCGGCGGCGTCACCCGTGATGGTAGTCGATCGGCGCCCGCTCCGGCAGCCTGCCGAAACCTGGAAGAGACCTTTGCAGCACGGCCCCTGAATCCGTGCACGGCCTTTCGCTACACTTCGTTTCACAGTTGCTTGTTTCCTTCGTCCGAAGGAGTCTGCGAGTATTCACGCGGCCACCCCGGCCGCGTTTTTTTTGCGTGTCTCGAACGGCAAGCGGAAATGCCGCGCGCGAACGCCGCGCTTTGGCCCTGCTCATCATCAAGCAGGACGAATCATGCTTCGTCGCGCACACGTCGCGATCGAAACGCGTGTCGACCAGTACCGCAACCCGCATGTTGTCCCGATGTGCGTAATACGTTATTGCGCGCAGCCGGGTCGACACGTGTTTTCGTGCGCAGGACAATGACCGCGTGTTGTCGTGACTGGAAAGAAGTGAACCGTGCCGGCCCGTCTCCCGATGCCCTGCCCGA
>FTHQ01000265.1_pt1 | contig 23435 bp, 19 predicted proteins | sample 1641001 | NCBI WGS metagenome assembly FTHQ01 (sample SAMEA3914872, study PRJEB12502) | metagenome | biome: forest; material: soil | place: Canada | collected 2011-07-03 | depth 0.3 m | reverse complement strand
GCTCGTGTCGGCCGGCGTGCTGCGCGACGCCGAGACGCGCGCGCTGCTGGCATCCGGCCGCTACCCGGCGCGCAACGTCGAGCAGAACATGGCCGACCTGCGCGCGCAGGTCGGCCATGTTCTGCTCGACGTTGCGCGCCGGGTAGCGGCCGGATGCCAGCAGCGCGCGCGTCTCGGCGTCGCGCAGCACGCCGGCCGACACGAGCTGCCAGTTGTCGATCAGCACGCCTTCCTCGTCGATATGGGTCGAATCGGGCGGCATCGAGCCCGGCGTCGTGCCGCCGATGTCCGCGTGGTGGCCACGCGAGCCGACGTAGAACAGCGGCGCGTCCGAGCCGTCCGCGAACACCGGCGTGATGACCGTCACGTCCGGCAGGTGCGTGCCGCCGTGATACGGGTCGTTCAGCATGAACACGTCGCCGTCGCGCATGCGGCCGCGGTTGCGCTCGATCACCGTGCGGATGCTTTCGCCCATCGAGCCGAGGTGCACGGGCATGTGCGGCGCGTTCGCGATCAGGTTGCCGTCGCCGTCGAAGATCGCGCACGAGAAGTCGAGCCGCTCCTTGATGTTCACCGAGTACGCGGTGTTCTGCAGCCGCAGCCCCATCTGCTCGGCGATCGACATGAACAGGTTGTTGAAGATCTCGAGCCGCACCGGGTCGGCGTCGGTGCCGAGCGAGCGGCGCGTCGGCAGCGGCGTCGTGCGCGTCAGCACGAGGTTGCCCTGCGCGGTCATCGCGGCGCGCCAGCCGGGCTCGACGACGGTCGTGCCGTTCTGCTCCGCGACGATCGCCGGGCCGTCGATCGCGTCGCCGGCGCGCAGCGTGTCGCGCACGACCAGCGCCGCGTCGTGCCACCGGCCGCCGGAATAAAAGCGCGCGGCCGCGTGCGCTTGCGGCGCCGCGCCAGCCTCGCGCGGCGCGAGCGGCGCGACGTCGACCGGCGCGTCCGAGCGGCCGATCGCCTCGACCGACGCCAGTTCGGCCACCAGCGGCGTGCCGGGCATCAGGAATGCGTAGCGCTGCCGGTACGCGGCCTCGAACGCCTGCTGCATCGCGGCGACGCTGCCGGCCGGAACGTCGAGCGCCGAATCGGTGCCCTGGTAGCGCAGGTGCACGCGCCGCTCGGTCGCGATCCGCTCCGGCGCCACGCCCTGTTCGAGCAGTGCGCCGATGGCCTCGTCGGCGAGCCGGTCGAGCGCCGCGTTCAGCGCCGGCAGCGATGCGTCGGACAACACGGCTTCCACCGCGCGCTCGCGCATCGCGGTCTGGTCGGCCAGCCCCATCCCGTATGCGGACAGCACGCCCGCGAGCGGATGCGCGAACACCTGCGTCATCCCGAGCGCATCGGCCACGCCGCACGCGTGCTGGCCGCCCGCGCCGCCGAACGTCGTCAGCACGTAGCGCGACACGTCGTGGCCGCGCTGCACGGAAATCTTCTTGATCGCGTTCGCCATGCTGCCGATCGCGATTTCCAGGAAGCCTTCGGCGAGCGCCTCGGGCGTCTCGCGCCGGCCGGTCGCCGCGTGGATTTCATCGGCGAGCGCCGCGAACTTCGCGACCACGCCGTCGCGGTCGAGCGGCTGGTCCGCATGCGGGCCGAACACGCGCGGGAAATGATCGGGCTGGATCTTGCCGAGCATCACGTTGCAGTCGGTCACCGTCAGCGGGCCGCCGCGCCGGTACGCGGCCGGCCCCGGGTTCGCGCCGGCCGATTCGGGGCCGACGCGCAGCCGCGCGCCGTCGAAGCCGAGCACCGAGCCGCCGCCGGCCGCGACCGTGTGGATGCTCATCATCGGCGCGCGCATCCGCACGCCGGCCACCTGCGTCTCGAACTCGCGCTCGAATTCGCCGTTGTAGTGGGACACGTCGGTCGACGTGCCGCCCATGTCGAAACCGATCACCTGCTCGAAGCCGGCCGCGCGCGCCGCGCGCACCATCCCGACGATGCCGCCGGCCGGGCCCGACAGGATCGCGTCCTTGCCCTGGAACGCATCGGCGCGCGTGAGGCCGCCGCTGCTCTGCATGAACTGCAGGTTCACGCCCGGCATCTCGTGCGCGACCTGCTCGACGTAGCGGCGCAGGATCGGCGACAGGTACGCGTCGACCACGGTCGTATCGCCGCGCGACACCATCTTCATCAGCGGCGACACCTCGTGCGACACCGACACCTGCGTGAAGCCGATGCGGCGCGCGAGCTCGGCCAGCATCCGTTCGTGCGCGGTATGGCGGTAGCCGTGGATCAGCACGATCGCGAGCGCACGCACGCCACTGTCGAACACGCGGCGCAACGACGCTTCGGCACCCTGAACATCGAGCGGCACGACCACGTCGCCATGCGCGCCGACGCGTTCGTCGATCTCGACGACCGTCTCGTACAGCGCGTCGGGCAGCACGATGTCGAGATCGAACAGGCGCGGCCGGTTCTGGTACGCGATGCGCAGCACGTCGCGAAAGCCGCGCGTCGTGGCCAGCGCGGTGCGCTCGCCCTTGCGTTCGAGCAGCGCGTTGGTCGCGACCGTCGTGCCCATCTTCACCATGTCGACCTGCGCGGGCGTGATCGGCTCGCCGGCCGCGAGGCCGAGCAGGTGGCGGATGCCGGCCACGGCCGCGTCGCGGTACTGCTCGGGGTTCTCCGACAGCAGCTTGTGCGTGACGAGCGTGCCGTCGGGCCGCCGCGCGACGATGTCGGTGAACGTGCCGCCGCGGTCGATCCAGAATTGCCAGCGCGCGGCGTCGGAGGGAACGGAGGAAAGGTGTCGGTCAGTCATGGTGTCGGTCGATGCGTCGTTGAATCGAGGGACGAACGCCGCCGCACGGCGCGCGTCGCGCGCCGTGTCACGGGGTCGATGAAGAGGGAAGAAACACGCGGGGCGGGCCGCCCCGCCGCTGCCGTCGGTCAGGCGGCGTCGAGTTCGCGGCCGCGGGTCTCGGGCAGCGTCAGCGCGGCGACGATCACCACGCCGTAGGCGGCGACCGCGAAGATGCCGATGCTCATGCCGAGCCCGTATTGCTTGGACAGCGCGCCGATCAGGAACGGGAACAGCGCACCGATCGCGCGGCCCACGTTGTAGCAGAAACCCTGGCCGGAGCCGCGCACGCGGGTCGGGAACAGCTCGGTGAGGAACGCGCCCATCCCCGAGAAGATGCCCGATGCGAAGAAGCCGAGCGGAAAGCCGAGCCACAGCATCGACGCGTTGGTCAGGTTCAGCGACGTGTACGCGAAGGCGATCACCATCGAGCCGACCGCGAACAGGATGAAGTTCGGCTTGCGGCCGAGGCGGTCGGTCAGGTACGCGCTCGTCAGGTAGCCGACCCACGAGCCGAAGATGATCATCGCGAGATAGCCGCCGGTACCCATCACCGTGAGGTGCCGTTCGGTCTTCAGGAACGTCGGCAGCCACGTCGTGATCGCGTAGTAGCCGCCCTGCGCGCCGGTCGTCAGCAATGCCGCGCGCAGCGTCGTCGTGATCAGCTTCGGCGCGAAGATCTCGGTAAGGCGCGGCGCGTCGGCCACCTTCGCCTGCGCGGCCTTCTCCTTCTCGTAGACGTCCGGCTCCTTCACGTAGCGGCGGATCGCGACGACCAGCAGCGCGGGCGCGAGCCCGACCAGGAACAGCGCGCGCCACGCCTGCTCGGCCGGCAGCACCGAGAACAGCAGCGCATACAGCAGCGCGCACAGCCCCCAGCCGATCGCCCAGCCCGACTGCACGAGGCCGACCGCCCTGCCGCGGTCGCGCGCGCGGATCACTTCGCCGATCAGCACCGCGCCGGCCGTCCATTCGCCGCCGAAGCCGAAGCCCATCAGCGCGCGCGCCGCGACCAGCTGGTGGTAGTTCTGCGCGAGCCCGCACAGCGCGGTGAACACCGCGAACCACAGCACCGTCAGTTGCAGCGTGCGCACGCGGCCGATCCGGTCGGACAGGATGCCGGCGATCCAGCCGCCGAGCGCCGACGCGAGCAGCGTGATCGTGCCGATGAAGCCCGCGTCGGCGAGCGAGATGCCCCAGGTCGCGACGAGCGTCGGGATCACGAACGACAGCATCTGCGTGTCCATCCCGTCGAGCATGTAGCCGACCTTGCAGCTCCAGAATGCGCGGCGCTCGCGCGGCTGCGCATCCGCGTACCACGAGAACAGGCCGCTGCGCTCGCGGCTCGCGGGCTCGGCGGCGGGCGCCGCGAGGGTCTTGCTTTCCATGGTGGTGCTCCTGTCGTGATGCGCCGTCAAATGGCTTGTGGTGCGGTATGTCGCGGTATGTCCCGTACGGGGTGGCCGGCCGGTCAGAACACGGCCAGCGATGCGTTCGTGATGTCGGTCATCAGCATGTGGCCGGGCGTATGCGCGATCGCGATCGGCAGCTTCGCGTCCATCAGCGCGGTTTGCGGCGTCACGCCGCACGCCCAGAACACCGGCAGCTCGCCGTCGCGGATCGTCACCGCGTCGCCGAATTCGGGCGCGTTCAGATCGTCGATGCCCAGTTCCCGCGGGTGGCCGATATGGATCGGCGCGCCGTGCACGCCCGGGAACCGGCTCGTGATCTGCACCGCGCGGATCGCGTCGGCGCCGCGCAGCGGCCGCATCGACACGACCAGCTGGCCGCCGAAGATCCCCGCGCGGCGGTTCGCGATCGACGTGCGGTACATCGGCACGTTGCGCCCCTCCTCGACGTGGCGCAGCCCGATCCCTTCGCGGGCCAGCATGTCCTCGAACGAGAACGAGCAGCCGATCGCAAATACGACGAAATCGTCTTGCCACAGCGCTTCGAGCGACTCGACGCGCTCGGTCAGCCGGCCGTCCCTGTATACGTTGTAGCTCGGCACGTCGGTGCGAATGTCGAGATCCTCGCCGAGCGCGGCGATCCGGAACGCGCCCGGTTCGCCGACGCCCAGCAGCGGGCAGGCCTTCGGGTTCGCCTGGCAGAAGCGCAGGAAATCGTGCGCGTATGCGTCGGGCAGGATCGCCAGGTTCGCCTGGGCAAACGGGCCGCAATGGCCGGCGGTCGGGCCGCGGAACGCGCCGCGGCGTACGGACTGGCGGAATTCGGAAGGCGTCATGATGGTCGGTCGCAGATCGGGATGGCGTGGGGATGACGGTGGTGTGTCATCGGATATGGCGAAGAATAGAAAGGAAAAAATTTTGTCGCCAACGAGTTTTTTTGCGCCCGTTGTATAGAATTTCTTAACGGATCTGCGGGTTTTCCCCGGTCCCGTTCACTTTTCGTCGCCGGCAAGCTGCGCATCCACTGCCTCGCCCGACCGCCATGAACACACGTTTTCTCGAAACCTTCGTCACGCTCGCGAAGCTGCGCAACTTCCGCACGACCGCGGCGGCGCTGCATGCGACGCCGGCCGCGATCTCGCAGCGCCTGAAGGCGCTCGAGGACGAACTGCAGACGGTACTCGTCGATCGCGACAGCCGCGCGTTCCGGCTCACGCCGAACGGCGAATACCTGCTCGGCTATGCGAAAGCCGTGGTCGAGGCGACGCAGGAACTGCAGGCCGCCGCGTCCGGCGAAAGCGCGCTGCGCGGCAAGCTGCGGCTCGGCGTGATCGAGACGGTCGTGCACAGCTGGCTGCCGCACTACATGCGGCGCCTCGCGGCCGACTATCCGCAGCTCGAGATCGACCTGACCGTCGACGTCAGCGTCGTGCTGCAGCGCCGGCTGATGGCGGGAGAACTCGACCTGATCATCCGCGTGGAAGGCAGCGACGAAGCGTCGGTCGTGTGCGACGCGCTCGCGAACTACCCGGTACGCTGGATCGCCCGCGCCGGGCTGCTGCCGAACACGCGCACCGGCCTCGCGCGGCAGGTGCTGCGCCAGCCGATCCTCACCTACGGGCGCGGCACCGCGCCCCATCGCGCGCTGGAAGACATCGTCCGCACGCTCGCGCACGCGCATGGCGTGCCGCTGTCGGAGACGCGCATCACCGGATCGCCGTCGATCTCGGTGATCGTGCAGTTGGTGCGCGACGGTTTCGGCGTCGCCGCGATTCCGGTGCTGTTCGTCGATGCGCTGATCGAGCGCGGCGAAGTCGTCGAGTTGCCGCTGCAGCCGTCGCCGCCGTCGATCGTCGTGTCGATGTCGCGGCGGGCCGACGCGCCCAGGTTCGTGCACGGTGCGTCGATCGCCGCGCGCGCGGCATGTCACGAGTATTGCGAGAAGAGCACGCGGTTGCTGGTCGAAGCGCTGTGACGGCGCAGCGGTGGACCACGCACGTTCGACATCGCCGCGCGAATCGCCCACAATCGCGTTCGGCGCGTCGCCACGTCGGCCCGCGCATCGTGAATGACGGCCCGGCCATCCGCCATTCGTCGCTTCGCATGATCGTGCACAACGAGAAGGCAACATGCAGATTCGCTCCGCTTCGCCCCGCCTGAACCTCGCGCGTGTCGTGATCGTCGCGTCGTACATCGCGTCGCTGCTGCTGCCCGTCGCGGCCGAACCGCCGAATGCGGCCGGCGCGGTGAGCTGGTGGCACGGCTACACGGTGCTCGTCGTCGCGCTGCTCAGGCCGAGCCGTACAGTGTCCGCACTGCTGGCCGGGGTCGTGGTCTTTGCGCTCGGGTGGCATACGATCCCGACCGATGCGAACTACGAAACGATCCGCACGTTCGGAGCCGGGTACTACTTATGGATCGCGGCGATGGTGGGCGCCGCCGCGCCGCCGTGGATCGACGGGCGCGAACGGCAGGATGGCGTGGCGCCGAGCGTTGCGGCCGGTGCCGCGGGTGGGGCCGCGCCGACCGGCACTGGCACTGGCACTGGCGCAGTTGCCGGCAGCACGGCCCGATCGAATGCCGCGCGATCGTCGACCCGACAAAACGGCTGGGCCGTAACGGCAACCGACACGCGCATCGAAGCGACCGACGGCACCGGGGCGATGCGCGGCATCGCGCTGTCCGACCTCGGCGCGATCGTGATCGAGACCAACGACCAGGGGCCGTTCGCGTCGGATGTCTGGTGGATTCTGTTCGAGACGAACAGGCAATTCGCCTGCGCCTTCCCGCAGGATGCAGAAGGCGCGAAGGCGGCGATCGACCGGCTGCTCGACCTGCCCGGCATCGATCACCGCAAGGTCATCGACGCGCAGACGTCAATCCAGAACGCGACGTTCCCGATCTGGGAGCGCAGGACGAGCGAGCCGGCCGCGCCGGGAGAAGCCGGCGCAGCGGCCTGACCGGCAACGGTTACGCTGACGCCCCTGCATGCGGCGGCGTCAGCTTGCCGTCGCCATACTCGCGAAGCACCTGCGAAATCACGACGCGATACCCGTCCAGCCAGCGCGCCTGCTTCGCCTTGGCTTCGAGATGCGCGGGATGCTGGATCAACTGCCGCAGCGCCGCCTCGGATTCCCAGTAGTAGACGTTCTGAATCAGGCCCGCCTCCGCGTTCTCCCACGTTTCCTCGCCGAGATAGCCCGGCGTCGCACGCGCCATGTCGGCGATCTGCCGGTCGAGTCGGTGGAATTCGTCGTCGTACTGCCCGGCACGAAAAATGAAGGTCGACGCGTACATGCCGCTCCATCCGAACGAGTGAAAGAGCGCCAAGTGTAAGGCACGCGCGGCGTGCCGCGATCGTCACGCGGCGAGCGGATCGGCGTCGACGCGATCGTCGAGCCATGCGTCGATGCGTGGCGCATCGTCACGCGTTCCAACCGCGGATGCGGGCATGGCCGCGAGCGCCCGTCGCGCCCGTTCCAGCGCCTGCGCGAAGCCGCGCAATTCGTGCGTCGCGGGCCGGTCGGCCGCCTGCCGGCGCACGAGCGCCGCTTCGATGTTCGCGCCGATCAACGCGAGCTGGGCGTCGATGAAGTCGATGCACAGCGCGCGGCAATGCGCGGAAACCGGCGCGACGGCCAGCAGGACCGGCACGATCGACACGGTCAGGTAGCCGCCCGGCGCAAGCCGCGACAGCGCATGACGCACGTCCTGCCCGCCATCGGTCAACGACGCGAACACGGCGTCGCGCCACACCGCGCGCTCGAACACGAGCGCAGCGCGATGCGCGTCGAGCGCCGCACGGTCCGCGACCTGTCCGGCCGTCACCAGCGGAATCGAGAACACCGATTCATCGGCAGACCGCACGTGCCCCGCTTCGACGATGCAGTTCGCGCCCAGCCACGCCGCATCGTCGCGCCGCGCCGCGAGCACGCGGGCCTGCAACCGGTCGGGCAGCGCCGGATCGAGCGGCACCGCGCGGCAGATCGACGGCTTGTTCGCGTGCACGCCGCAGCGGCCGTCGTCGGCGAGCGCCGCGCAGCGGCCCAGCGACGGATAGTCGTAGCCTTGCAGCGTCAGCGCGAGCCATTCGCCGTTCATGCCGCCGCCGCGATGGAACAGCCGGTCCGCCAGCGCATCGGCGGCCGCGACGTCGTCCGCATCGAGCGTCTGCTCGCGCCCGCCTGCCTGCCAGCGTTCGCCCGTTCGCCGCTTCGGCACGCGGCGGAGCGTCAATGCGCCGACGAAGCAATGCCGATGCCGGAACAGTTCGCGCAACGACAGCGTCGGCGCGCTGTTGCAGCAGCGTCCGCACGCGTTGCACGCGAGCTGGTAGGTGTCTACCACGGCCGCCGCACCGAATCCTGGTAGCGCGTGAGGATGAAGCGCGCGACGTCGTCCGAGTGATACGCGGCGACGAGCTGTGCGACCCACGGCTTCGCGCGATCGGCGTCGCGCACCGTCAGCACGTTCGCATACGGCGAGCGCGCATCCTCCAGGCTGATGCTGTCGCGCGCGGGCTGCAGCCCGAAGCGGGCCGCGTCGTCGCTGTCGATCGCGACGAACGCGGCCGTGTCGAGCGCCGCGTAAAGGCGGTCGCGGCGCAGCGCGACGAATTTCAGCCCGAGCCGGTTGCCGGTGACGTCGCGCAGCGTCGCATGCAGGCCGGCTTTTTCGCGCAGCGTGACCAGCGTGTCGTTCTGCAGCAGCACGAGCGCGCGCGCCATCCCGCGCCGATCGGCGGGGAGCGCGACCGTCGCGCCGGGTTGCAGTTCGTTCAGGTTCTTCAGCTTGCGCGAATAGAACGCCATCGGCAGCGTGACGGTCGGCGCGACTTCGGTCAGCGCGACGCGCTGGCGTGCGCGAGTCGCGGCCAGCTGTTGCGCATCCTCGAAACTGGCCGCGTCGATCCGCCCGTCGGCCAGCGCCGTGTCGATGCGCGACGCATCGTCGAATTCGACGACGTCGACACCGAGCCCGCGCGCGGCAGCCACCCGCTTCACTTCGTCGAGGATCTGCGCATGCACGCCGCGCGTGACGCCGACGCGCACGGCCGGTGCAGTGGCGTCGGCAGCCATCGCCGCACCATGATGCGCGATGCCGCATGCCGCCAGCAGCCACGCCGACACGAATCGCCCGATGCCCGCCGTCATGACGCGTCCCTCAGGATCGTGCGAAACCCGATATGCGACGCGCCGAGATCGGCTTCCTGCTGTTCGCGCGACGATGCGCGATAGCGCACGCAGTAATCGCGCGAGCACAGGAACGAACCGCCCTTGATGACCATCGGCGTATCGTGCCGGCGCGTCGGCGGTGCGACGGCCGCCGTGTCGCCGTTCGTGTGCGATTGATGCGGGCCCGTGTACGCGTCCTTCGTCCATTCCCACGCATTGCCGATCATGTCGTAAAGATGGAAGCCGTTCGCCGCATAGCAGCCGACGGGCGCCAATCCGGCGTGGCCATCCTCGGCCGAGTCGAGCACCGGAAACGCGCCCTGCCAGTAGTTCGCGGCCGGCTTGCCGTTCGCATCGCGCGGCGCCGCATCGAGCGATGCGTCGTCGCGGCCGGCCTTGCCCGCGTATTCCCATTCGGCCTCGGTCGGCAAATCGCGGCCAAGCCAGTGCGCATACGCGAGCGCATCGCGCTGCGTGACGAGCGTCACCGGCAGGTTGCCGAGCCCCGTCACGTCGCTGCCGGGCCCGCGCGGATGCCGCCACGACGCGCCCTTCACCCACGACCACCATGCGAGGTCGCGCGCGTTCATCTCGTCGCGCGTCGGCACATGAAACACCGCCGCGCCGCCCTGCTGCTCGGCCTCGGTCACATAGCCGGTGGCCTGCACGAACGCGGCGAACTGCGCGATCGTCACGTCGGTCTGGTCGATCCAGAAGCCGCCGACGCGCGTGCGGCCGTCGCCGACCGGACGCTCGTCCGCATAGCCGCGCGTGCTGCCGAACACGAACGCGCCGCCGCGCAGGTGCACCATCCCGGCCTTCGGATCGTCGCGCCATTTCGACGGCAGCCCCGAATAGCGTTCGCACTCGCGCTCCGAACCGAGCGGCGCAAGCGCGCGGCCGCGATTCAGGTCGTCGAACGCGCCGCCTGCCGGCGCCGCCGGGTTCGCATAGCCGGCCGCGAACGCGGCGGCGAACAGCGTGGCGGCCAGCGCCGCGCCGATCGTCCAGAAGCGGAACCGCATCGTGTCGCTCCCGCGCTCAATAGTAGCCGCGCGGACGCAACGGCTCGACGCCGCCGACGTTGCTCATGTAGGCCTTCCACTGGTCGACGAGCGTGCCGATCACCGACGGATTCTGCGCGGACACGTCGGTCGTCTCGCCGCGATCCGACGCGAGGTCGTACAGCTGCCAGTGGCCGTCGAGCGGGCCGAGCGGCGGCTCGGTCCACAGCGCCTTCCAGCGGCCGTCGGCGCTGCGCAGATACGCGCGGCCGTACGCTTCGTCGCCAAACGGCGTCGTGTGCACTTCGCCCGTCGCCGAACCGGTGAGCACCGGCAGCAGCGACTGGCCCGTGACCGGATACACGTAGCGGTTGTTGTAGACGACCTTGCCCTTGTTCTGGTCGACGCCCGTCAGCGTGTTGACGAGCGGCGGCGCCGGCTGCGACGGCGGCGTGACGCCCGCGACCGCGAGGAACGTCGCCGTGTTGTCGGTCACGTGCGTGAACGCGCGCAGCGTCGGCAGCGGCTGCGACTGGCCCGGCAGGTGCACGATCGTCGGCGTCGACACGCCGCCTTCGCCCGAATAGCCCTTCGTGAGCCGGAACGGCGCCGCGCTCACTTCCGCCCAGCGCAGCCCGTACTGCAGGCGCTGCGCATTCTGCTTGCCGTTGTCAGTACCCAGCGCCGAATAGGTCGGCTCCTGTGCGTTCGCGGTGTCGGTCGCGGTCGGGTCGGCGCCGGAATCGATCGGCCAGCCTTCCGCGCCGTTGTCCGACTGGAACATGATGAACGTGTTGTCGTATTCGCCGATGTCCTTCAGGTGCTGGATCAGCAGGCCGATGTTGTAGTCGAGGTTCTCGACCATCCCCGCGTAGATCTCCATGTAGCGCGCCTGCGCCTTGCGCTCGGCCGGCGACAAGCTCGACCACAGCTTGTCGACCTTGCCGGGGCCGTAGTCGCCGTAGCCGTCCGCGGCCGAATGCACCGCGTTGATGTACTTCGCGCCGGCCGTGCCGTTGTTCGCGGTCGCGGGCGAGGCGACCGTCGTCTCGGGCAGCCCGTCGAACGGCTTGAAATCGGCCGGAATCAGGCCGAGCGCCTTCTGCCGCGCGATCCGCGCGTTGCGGATCGCATCGTAGCCGGCGTCGTACACGCCCGCATATTTGTGCAGCCACGGATCGGGCACCTGCAGCGGCCAGTGCGGCGACGTGTAGGCCGCGTACGCGAAGAACGGCTTGCCGTCCTGCTTGTTCGCATCGATGTACGAGATCAGCTTCTGCGTATAGAAATCGGTCGAATAGAACACGGCCGGGCTGCCGCCCGCGCCGCCCGGCTGCCCGGGCTGGCCCGGCTGCACGTAGCGGCCGTCTTCCGTGTAGTTCGACGAGCCGGCCGGCTCGTGCGCGAAGTGGTTCGTCGCCGCGCCGCCGAGCAGCACGTAGCTGCGCTCGAAGCCCCACTGGTCGGGCGTCTGCCCGCTGCCCGTCGTACTGCCGACGATGCCCGAGCCGATGTGCCACTTGCCCGCGATGTACGTGTGATAGCCGGCGTCCTTCAGCAGTTGCGCGAACGACAGCGCGCGATCGTTCAGGTAGCCCTCGTAGCCGGGCAGCCCGCGCCGTTCGTCGGTCGGCACGCCCATCGTGCCTTCGCCGACGAGATGGTGATCGGTGCCCGATACCAGCATCGCGCGCGTGATCGCGCAGACGGTGCCCGTGTGGTGGTTCGACAGGATGCGGCCCGATGCGACGAGCGCGTCGAGGTTCGGCGTGTTGATCTCGCCGCCGAACGCATGGATGTCGGAGTAGCCGAGATCGTCGGCCATGATGTACAGGATGTTCGGGCGCTTCGCGGCCTGGGTCGGGGTGGGCGCTGGCGTGGCGCCGGCCTGCGACGGCGGCGCATCGCTGTCGACGCCGCCGCACGATGCGAGCGACACCGCGCCGGCAATCGCGGCGCAGACGACACGGAAACGAAAGGCATGCAACGGCGAAGCGGACTTTTTCATTCTTGTTGACGCTCGATCTACGGGAGCGGCGATCTTAGCGTCGCCCGCGCAGCGCCCAAAGTCGGATTCGTCACATGCTAACGGGGTGGGGGAATATGCGACGCGTATCGTCCGCCACGCGTCGCGCCGCCGTGCATCAACTGCGCCCGCCGAGGCTGCCGCCGCCGTCCACCGCCAGCACCTGCCCGGTGACGAAACCGGCTTCGTCGGACAGGAAGAACGCGGTTGCGGCCGCGACGTCGTCGGCCGTGCCGAGCCGGCGCGCGGGAATCGTCGCGAGCACCTTGCGCTCGGCTTCGCTGCCGACCGGCCGCGTCTGGCGGAACAGCTCGGTCTCGATCGGGCCGGGCGCCACCGCGTTGACGGTCACGCCGTGCTCGGCGAGTTCGAGCGCCCACGTGCGCGTGCAGCCGACCAGCGCGTTCTTCGCGGCGGAATACGCGGTGCGGTCGAGGCTGCCGAAAATCGCGCGGCTGCAGATGTTGACGATGCGCCCGTGGCCGCGCGCCTTCATCGCATCCGCAAAGTGCTGCGTGACCTGGATCGCGGCCCGCACGTTGAGATCGAACACGGTCTGCAGCGACTGGAAATCGATCTTCCCGAGCGGTTGCGGCAACACGATGCCCGCGTTGTTGACGATGCCGTCGACATGGTGGCGTTCGCCGATCCGCGCGAGCGTCGCGGCGGTCTGCTCGATATCGGCGAGATCGCACGCGAGCAATTCGCCGGGGAAGTCGATGCCCTGCGCGTGCCGCGCGAGACCGACGACGCGATGGCCGCGTCGGGCGAGCGTGGTGCTGATCGCGAGGCCGATGCCGCGTGATGCGCCGGTGACGAGATAAGTGCGGGATGACATAGGCGTGCCCTTGGGAAGGAATCCGGAGGAAATGGCGCAACGCGCCTTGTGGTCACCCGGCGCGCGCGTGCTCCGCCCGATTGTGCCGCAGCGATGAGAAACGCGTACGGTCGATGCCTTCTCGTCGCGTTCGATGCGTCACCCTCACACTCGCCAGTCGCTCACCCCACCCGCCCCGCCACGACCGGCATTACGCGCCGCGACGCGATCCGCAACGCGAGCACACCACCCGCCAGCAACGCGGCCGCGACGAGCAGCAGCGCGAGATCGTACGAATGCGTGACGTCCTTGATCCGCCCCATCACCGGCGGCAGCGCGAGCCCCGCGATGTTCGCGACCGCGTTGATCAGCGCGATCGACGCGGCCGCCGTGAGGCCCGACACGTACTCGGTCGTCACGGCCCAGAACACCGGCGTCGCGGCCCAGTTGAAGCCGACCGCGAGCACCAGCAGCGCATACGCGACGGGCAGCACCGGCGTATAGATCGCCGCGATCAGCAACGCACCGGCCAGCAGCATCGGCACGCCGAGATGCAGCGCGCGTTCGCCGCCGAGATCCGAATGCCGGCCGTTCAGGTACATCGCGACGCACGCGAACAGGAACGGCAGCGCGGACAGGCTGCCGACCGCGAAGCTCGACTGTCCCGACAGACTCTTCACGAGCAGCGGCAGAAACAGCGTGAGGCCGATCGTGCCGAACGCCTGCAGCAACCAGAACGCGGCGAGCGCCCACACCTTGCCGTCGCCGAACGCACGCCGCAATGCGACGCCGTGCGACAGATGTTCGCGCGGCGCGGCGTCGCGCAGCGTCGCTTCGAGCCACGCGCGTTCGTCGGCCGGCAGCCAGCGCGCGTGCGCGGGCGTGTCCGGCAGGCGGCGCAGCACGACGAACCCGAGCAGCAACGCGGGCACGCCTTCGAGCAGGAACAGCCAGCGCCAGCCTTCGACGCCGAGCACGCCGTTCAGGTTCAGCAGCGCGCCGGACAGCGGCAGCCCGATCACCGACGCGAGCGTCGCGCCGATATAGAAGAACGACATCGCCCGCGCCCGGTCGCTCTGCGGATACCACGCGGACAGGTAGTAGATGATGCCTGGCGTGAAGCCGGCTTCGGCCGCGCCGAGCAGCAGCCGCATCGCATAGAGCTGCCCCGGCGTCTGCACCGCGCTCATCGCGGCCGCGACGATGCCCCACGTGATCATGATCCGCGCGATCCAGCGACGCGCGCCGACCCGCGCGAGGAACAGGTTGCTCGGCACCTCGAACAGGATGTAGGTCACGTAGAACAGCCCCGCGCCGAGCCCGTACATTTCGGCGCTGAGGCCGAGGTCGGCGTTCATCTGCAGCGCCGCGACCGAGATGTTCGAGCGGTCGATATACGCGACGAGGTACAGCAGCATCAGGAACGGAATCAGGCGCAGGTTCAGGCGCCGCATCGTCGCGGCGTGCAACTGCGGGGCGGTGGCGGTCATCGGCATGTCTCCTGGATCGTCTCGCGTGAGGCGCGGCGTCATGCAGGCCAGTCTAGGAGCCGCGTGAAATTCGCGTCAATTACCGGGACGTCTTCTCGATATGTGAGACGCGAGCGGGCGCGATGCGCAGCCAGCCGGGTTGTCGCGTCGTCGTCGGAACAGCGTCGCCGTCACGTACGCTCGCCGCTCGCGTCGTCGGACGCCAGCATGTGCGGAATCTCGTCGACCAGCGCATCGACGACGACCCGCACCTTCGACGGCACGTGGCGCGCCGCCGGCCGCACCGCGAACACTTCGGCGCCCGACACGCTGTCGCTGTCCATCACGAGCGCGAGGCGGCCGTCGCGCACGTACGGCGCCATCAGCCAGCACGGCAGCCACGCGAGGCCCGCGCCGGCGGCGGCCGCGTCGGCGATCGCCTGCAGGTCGTCGAACCGCAGGCGGCCGGCCGCGCGATGGTCGTGCACCGCGCCATCCGCGCCGATGATCCGCCACGGTGTCGGCTGTCCGCCGCGCGAATACGCGATGCCGACGTGCGACGCGAGTGCCTCGAGCCCCGACGGCCGGCCATGACGCGCGAGATAGTCGGGCGATGCGCAGATGCCCATGCGTTGCACGCCCAGCTTGCGGCCGACCAGCGCGCTCGTATCGGCCAGCTCGCCGATGCGCACGGCCAGGTCGAAACCGTCGTTGACGAGGTCGGCCACGCGATCGCTGAACGACATGTCGATTTCGAGCCGCGGATGGCGCTCGACGAGCCGCCGCACGACGGGCGCCACGCACTGCCGCCCGAACAGCACGGGCACGCTGATGCGCACGCGCCCGGCCGGCTCGCGGCGGCCCGCGTCGAGCGCGGCTTCCGTCTCGCCCAGTTCGGCCAGCAGCCGCCGGCACTGCTCGTAATAGACGAACCCTTCGTCGGTCAGGCCGAGCTGGCGCGTCGTGCGCTGCAGCAGCCGCGCGCCGAGCCGGAGTTCGAGCCGCGCGACGATCTTCGCGACGGCCGAGCGCGTCATGCCGAGGCGCAGCGCCGCCGCCGCGAAGCTACCCGATTCCACCACGTCGACAAATTCGGCGACGCCTCTGAGCCGTTCGTCCATGCCGTTCCGCTCCGCTCCAATGAAATGCGATGACGGGGTTGTGTCCATGACGGCAACAATCGTTGGCCAAATTCTCGCCAATGCGTCCACCCGCGCGACACTATGATAGTCCGGACTATCTCGAAAAGGAGTCGACATGCATGCATGGCAAATCAAACCGGGCGACGGCCTGGCCGGGCTCCGGCGCGTCGACGCGGCAGCGCGCCCGGTCGGGCCGACCGACGTCGTCGTGAAGATCCACTCGGCCGCGCTGAACTATCGCGACCTGATGTTCGCGCGCGGCGACTATCTGGGTATCGGCAAGGAAGCGCTGATCCCCGTCGCCGACGGCGCCGGCGAAGTCGTCGAAACCGGCCGCGACGTCACGCGCTTCAAGCCGGGCGACCGCGTGATCAACACCTACTTCCCGCGCTGGATCGACGGGCCGCCGACGCCGCAGAAAGTCGCGGGGTCGCCCGGCGCGCAATTCGACGGCGTGCTCGCCGAACGCTTCGTGTCCGACGAAACCGCGCTGGTCGCGATTCCCGCGCATCTCGACTACGACGAAGCGGCGACGCTGTCGTGCGCGGGCATCACCGCATGGAACGCGCTGTTCGTCGACGGCGGACTGGAGCCGGGCGCGACCGTCGTGCTGCTCGGCACCGGCGGTGTGTCGATCGTCGCACTGCAGCTTGCGCAGGCCGCCGGGTTGCGCACGATCGTCACGTCGTCGAGCGACGCGAAGCTCGAACGCGCGCGTGCACTCGGTGCGGACGCAACGATCAACTATCGCGCGACGCCGGAATGGCAGCACGAGGTGCTGCGGCTCACCGACGGCGCCGGCGCGGATCTGGTCGTCGAGGTCGGCGGCCGCGATACGCTGCCGCGCTCGGTCGCCGCGACGAAAATCGGCGGCATCGTGTCGGTGATCGGCGGCCTCAGCAGCTTCGGCGGGCCGGAACTCGGGCTGCTGTCGCTGATCGGCGGCTTCCGGCGGTTGCACGGTTTCATGGTCGGCAGCCGCGCGATGCTCGACGACGTCGTGCGGCTCGTCGACGCGAAACGGATCAAGCCGGTGGTCGATCGGGTGTTCGGCTTCGACGAAGCGCCACAGGCGTATGCGCACCTGCAATCGGGGCAGCACTTCGGCAAGGTGGTGATTCGCGTCGCCTCGTGACGCGCGCGTGGAGCGCCCGCCGCGGGCCGGCGCTCCACGCGCCGGCCCGCGGCAGACATCGCCGTCAGATCTTCGCGGTCAGCGTGATCCCGACCGTGCGCGGATCGCCATACAGCACCGGATACGCGCCATACGACGGCAACAACTCGAGTTTCTTGTAGACCTTGTTCGTCAGGTTCGTCACGTAGCCGGTCACGATGTACTTCTGGTTCGGCGTCGTGTACGACACATGCGCGTTCAGCACCGTATAGCCGCCCTGCCAGAGCTGCGGCATCGTCTGCCGCGTCGCGCTGAAGTACTCGCGGCTGCGGTAGTTCACGTCGCCGCCCGCCGTCAGCGTGCCGAACGACACCGGCACGCGATAGTCGACGCCCGCGTTCAGCGTCGTATGCGGCGAACGCGCGAACGAGTTGCCGACGGCCGTCGGCACGTTGCGGAATTCCGTGTAGCGCGTGTTCAGCATCCCGAGGTTCGCGAACAGGTACAGGCTGTTGACCGGCTGCGCCTTCAGCTCCAGCTCGAAACCGTCCGCGCGCCCCTGCCCGGCATTCGACAGCGTCGACACCGGCGGGCCGCCGAACGGGTTCGGCGCCAGCGCGAACACCTGGATGTCGCGATAGTCGTAGTGGAACACGCTCGCGTTGACGATCAGCCGCTTGTCGAACCATTCGCTCTTGATGCCGACTTCGTAATCGCTCAGGTACTCCGGCGACACGGTCGACACCGTGCTCTGCGTATACGCGTTGCCGTTGTAGCCGCCCGAGCGGAAGCCGCGCGCATAGCGGAAATACGCGCGCACATTGCTGCTGAGCGCATATTCGGGCGTGAGGTCCCAGGTCGGTGCGCGCCAGGTGTTGGTCTGGTGCTGTTGCGCGCTGACCGCGAGCGGCGACGATACCGACGACGGCGACCACCAGCTGTTCGGATCGCTGAACGTCACGTTGCCCGTATCCTGCAGCCCGGTCAGGTTGATGGTCTTGCGCTCGATCGTGTAACGCAGCCCGCCCGTCACGTTGAAGCGGTCGGTGAACCGGTACTTGACGCTGCCGAAGATCGCCGCGCTCTGCGTGTGCTGCGTGAGGTCGGTCAGATGGTAGTACGCGGGCGACGGCGAGCCCGGCAGCCCGCCGCCGGCGCCCTGCTCGGCCAGTTGCTCGGTGAACAGGTGCGTGCCGACGATCCAGCTCAGCCGGTCGTTCTGCGGCGATTCGAGCCGGAATTCCTGCGAAAACTGCCGGCTCGACAGGCGATCGTGCGAGCGCGCCGCATCGACCGGCGAATAGTCCTCGTCGTCCTGGTACCAGCGGTGCAGCCCCTCGAACGCGGTGATCGACGTCAGCGATACGGCCGGGTTGATGCGCCAGTGCGCGGTCAGCGACGTACCCCACGTCGAGATGTGATCGCTCGACGGCGCGTTGAGCGACACCGTATACGGATCGCTCGACCCGACGAAGCCGAACTGGTTCGTGCCGCCGCGTCCCGCGCCTTCCGCGTGCCATGCGTTGCCGCCGCCCGTATAGTTGCGGCCGTGGATGTTGAACAGGAAATCGGTATCCGACGTCGGCACGGCGAGCACCTGGAAGCGCACCGCGTTGTCGTGGAAGCCGCCGAAGCGCCCTTGCTGCACCGTGTTCGTGTAGAAGCTGTCGGCATTCTCGTGATACACCGACACGCGCGCGGCCAGCACGTCGTTCTTGCCGATCGGCCCGCCGATCGCCGCTTCCGCGAGCCGGCTGTTGTACTGGCCGAGCCCGATTTTTCCGTAGCCGCTCACGTCGAACGTCGGTTTCTGCGACGTGATGCTGAGCGCGCCGCCGACCGTATTCTTGCCCCACAGCGTGCCTTGCGGCCCGCGCAGCACTTCGATGTGGTCGAGGTCGAACAGCGGAAAGCCCTGCCCGAACACGCTGTTGATATAGACGTCGTCGAAGTACACGCCGATCGGGCTCAGCGACAGGTCCGACGGATCGTTGCTGCCCACGCCGCGCAGGAACCAGCGCGGCCGCTCACGGCCTTCGGTCGATTGCCCGGTGAAGTTCGGCACGTACTTCGTCACGTCGTTGATCACGCGCAGTTCGTTGTTCCTGATCGCATCGCCGCTCAGCGCGGTGACCGCGACCGGTACGTCCTGGATGCTTTCCTTGCGCCGGCGCGCCGTCACGGTCACCGTGCCGAGGTTCGTTTCGCGTGCGGCCGCGCCGCGGTTCGCACGCACCGCCTTCGGCGCGGCCGCGGCGGCATCGTCCGATGCCTGTTGCGCCGGCTGCGCGTCCGGCGCGCCCGCCGTCGCCGCGCCGTCCTCTGCCCACGCGGGCAACGACACGGCGCCGCCCGTCAACAGTCCCCCCAGCGCGGTGACGATTAGTTTTTTCCTGAACATCGATGAGTCATCCTGTTTGATCGGTTGAACGCACGTGCGTGCGCGACGCACGGGTTCTCTCATGCAATTCGGATGCCAGCGTCGACATGCCCGTCGCATGGGGCTTGCAGCGGGCATGCCGCGCCGGTGTTGCTGCATGCGCATCTGTGAACGACGTCAAACTGCTGGTCACGCAACACCGGCCGACGCCGAAATCGTCAGGACAGCTTCGCAGGTGCCGGCTGCGTTGCGTCGCGACGTCCATGCGCGAACCGCAGTGCAAGCGCGCCCAGCACGACGACAGGCAGCCAGCACAGAAACACCGCCCGCAGCCCGACGAGTGGCGCGAGCGCGCCGCCGATCAGCGGACCGCAGAACGCGCCGGTCATCGACGCGAGGTTGTAGAGGCTCGACACCTGGCTCTTGTCGGCCGGATGACGGCCGAGATGCTGCATGTTCACGAGATGCAGCAGCGACGACCCGGCGCACAGCGCGGCGAGACCCGCGCCGACGGTCCATGCGTCGCGCCCGAGGCCGAGCGCGAGCAGCCCGGCCACGCCGCCCGCGACGCTCAGTGCATGGCAACGACGTTCCGTCATTCGCTGCGCGACGTGCCCGAGCCCGAACAGCGCGAGCACCGCGACGACGCCCTGCAACGTCAGCAGCGCGACGGCATGCGTCTGCGCGAGGCCGAGCGACTGGATCGCGAGCACGACCGTATAGGTGCCGACGAGTGCGCGCGTCGCGCTGTTCACCGCTTCCGCGACGAGTTGCTCGCGGATGTCGCGGCGCCATGCGAGCGCGAGCAACGTACGCAGGCTGCCGGTTCCGGTTCGATCACCACGCGGCGGCGGCGGTGCATCGCCGAGCAACGCGCGGCTGAACAACGCCATGCCGGCGAAACTCGCCGATGCCGCGCAGAACGTCGCGACCGCACCGTGTGTGCCGATCAGCCAGCTCGCCAGCCACGGCCCCGCCATCCCCGTTCCGACCGACATCGCCGCGCGATACCAGCCCGCGCGGGCCAGGCCGATCTGCGCGAGACGCGCGAGAAACACCCCGTTGATCGACACGATCCGGAACGGAATGCACAGCCCGATCAGCCCCTGCGTGAGTGCGATCAGCGGCCATGCGCCGGTGAACGGCACGACGAGATTGAGCAGCATCGGCCCCATGCTCGCGGCGAAGTACACGCGCCGTGCACCGTAGCGCGCGACCAGCAGCCCGGCCGGCAATGTCATCAGCGCGATGCCGAGCGGCTCCATCGCGGCGATGATGCCGAGCCGTGCGTCGTCGACGCCGAGCGCCAGCGCATACAGCGTCGTCGCGAGCTGCGCCATGCTGATCGTCGTGCCGCTCGCGAGCGCGAGCAGCATGAAGCCGCCGGTGAAGCGCTCGCGCCGCCATGCGTCGGCGACGCGTGCCGGCGTGCTCACCGCGACAGCGTCGCGATGCCGTCGAGCGCGCGCCGGTCGATCCATACGCGCACGTCGAAGTCGGCGGGCAGGAACCGCCAGTCGACCAGGAAGCGCTTGAAATCGTCGAGCGCGGCGATCGACGCTTCGTCGAGATCCGTGCGCAGCCGCCGGTGGACGTCCGCGCCGTATGCGAGCCGCAGCCAGTCGTGGCCCGAGCCCGTCTCGCGGCCGAGATAGCCGAGCACTTCGTGCTCGTGCTCGCGGGCCCACCCTTCGACGTCGGTCACGCGTGCGAGAAAGCGGCTGACGATATCGGGGTGGCGCTCCAGCGTCGACGCATTGACGGTCAGCGGGCGCGGCGAGCCGTTGTTGATGCGGATCTGCGGATCGGGATGAAAGCCGATGTCGATCACCGGCTGCGCGCCGATCAGGTGCGCGGTTTCGAGCCCGAGCGAACCTTTCACGTAGATCGCATCGACGTCGCCGCGCACCAGCGCGGCGGCCTCGGCCGCATAGAGCCGCCGGCTCGACAGGCTCGCGGGGTGGCTGAATGCCGCGTCGCGGGTCGCGGGCGTCGACACCGGCGCGCGCAGGTTCGAGGCCGGTACGTCGACCCAGTCGACGTCGCCGGGGCCGAGCCCGTCGAGCGACAACGCGCTGACGAAACCGCGCAGCGCCGCCGCGCGGAAGATGTCGATCCGCTCGCCGTCGCGGCGCGGCAGGCCGATGCGGCGCCCGCGCAGATCCTTCGGTCGCGCGAGGCCGGCTTCCGGCAACGCGACGATCGCCTGCGCCTCGTCGACCCAGGTCAGCGCGATCACGCGCGTGTCGGCGCCGGACGCGCGTGCCCACAGCGCCGGAATGCTGCCGCCCTGGCGGAACGCGTTGTCGAGCGAATGGTCGACGTGCGCGTGATGCAGTGCCGCGTGCTGGCTTTCCTGCAGCGCGCGCACGGTGATGCCGTCGCCGGCGAATTCGTGATCCAGCTAGCCGAGATGGGCGGCGATGCCGAGCGGTGTCGGCACCGGACAGCGCGTGTACCAGATCGACTGGACGTTGTGTGAAGCCGTGGTGCTCATGAATGCGTTCGCAGAAAGGAGTCGTGAAGGGCGCGTCAGCCGCGCGGCGCGGTGAGCACCGACAGTCGCGTGATGCCCGCGTGCTCGATCGCCGCCATCAGCTTCGCGACGGTGCCGTACGGCACGTGCTCGTCGGCCTGCAGGTCGAGCGCGACGTCGGGCCGGCCGGCCTTCAGCGCGGCCAGCTCGGCCGGCACCGTGTCGAGCGCGACCGCGCGCTTGTCGAGATACACGACGCCCTTGCCGTCGACGCTCACGGTGACGTTCGGCTTGCGGTCGGCCGGCGCGGTGGCGACGGTGTTCGGCAGATTCACGTGCACCGCGTTGTTCAGCAGCGGCGCGGTGACGATGAACGCGACCAGCAGCACGAGCATCACGTCGACGAGCGGCGTGATGTTGATTTCGCTGAGCACGTCATCGTTGTCGGAGGAGGACGAGAAGGCCATTATGCGAACGCCTCCTGGCGGGTGTCGTCGGAACGGCGCGCCGGGGCGGCCGCGGGCGCGGCGGCCGGCACGCGGAAGCCGGCCTTCTGCGCGAGCGTGACGAAGTCGGTCGCGAACGCGTCGAGATCGGCCGACGCAGCCTTCACGCGGCGCACGAAGAAGTTGTACGCGAGCACGGCCGGCACCGCGACCGCGATGCCGATCCCGGTCGCGACGAGCGCTTCGCCGATCGGACCGGCCACGACGTCGATGCTCGCCGACGCACTGTGCGTGATCGCGGTCAGCGCATGGATGATGCCGAACACCGTACCGAACAGCCCGACGAACGGCGCGGTGCTGCCGATCGACGCGAGCACCGCGAGCCCCGCTTCCTCGCGCCGGCGCGCGTTGTGGATCTGCTGGCGCAGATGGCGTTCGAGCAGGTCGTGACGGCTCCAGCTGTGTTCGAGATCGTGCGCGCTGCTCTCGTCGGCGCGCCGCAGCGCGTCGAAGCCCGTCGCGGCGAGCTGGCCCACCGGGCTGTTCGCGCCGTCGAGCGCGGCCGCGTCGTGGAAGCTGTTCGCGGCCCAGAATGCGCTGACGTAGCGCCGGTTGCGCGCGCTCGAACGCAGGCTCTGGATCGCCTTCACGACGATCAGCGTCCACGTGACGACGGAGAAGACGACGAGCAGCCAGAGCGCGCCCTGGACGATGAAGGTGGTCGGAATACCGTTCATGATGTGAGTTCCTTGAAAAATGTGGCGGGCGGCCCGGCGGGTCAGCCCAGCTTGAAATCGATCGGCACGTTGACCCAGCCGTCGACCGCTTCGTCGCCGCGCTTCGCGGGCACGAAGGTCCAGCGCTTCACGGCGGCCACCGCCGCGCTGTCGAGCATGCGGCGGCCGCTGCTCGTGCGGACCTCGACCGAATCCGGCGTGCCGTTCGCGAGCACGTGCACGCGCAGCACGACGCGCCCTTCCCAGCCCTGGTCCTGCGCGAACGCCGGATAGTCGGGCGCCGGGTTGCGCAGGTACGCCGCGTCGCCGATCGGCGCGGTTTCGCGCACCGGCGCGGCGGGTGCGGGCGCAGGTGCCTGAACCGGGGCGGCGGGCGCGGCGACGGCCGGGGTTGCCGGCGTTGCCGGCGCGGGTGCGGCTTCGCGCGTCGCC
>FTHQ01000135.1_pt1 | contig 23557 bp, 22 predicted proteins | sample 1641001 | NCBI WGS metagenome assembly FTHQ01 (sample SAMEA3914872, study PRJEB12502) | metagenome | biome: forest; material: soil | place: Canada | collected 2011-07-03 | depth 0.3 m | reverse complement strand
CCAAGGTCGCGCTTGTTGCCTGCATGCGCAAGCTCCTAACCATGCTCAATGCCATGGTCAAAACCAACACGCCTTGGGACGATTCACTTCATCGGGCTTGACTCGGAAGACGGTTACTCAGACCTTCGTCAGCCAGTGCGCGTACTTCGCGTTCTTGCCCGACACGATATCGAAAAACGCCGACTGGAGCTTTTCCGTGATCGGGCCGCGCGCGCCGCTGCCGATCGTGCGGTTGTCGAGCTCGCGGATCGGCGTGACTTCGGCGGCCGTGCCGGTGAAGAACGCTTCGTCGGCCGTGTAGACCTCGTCGCGCGTGATGCGCTTCTCGATCACCTCGATGCCGGCGTCCTTCGCGAGCGTGATGACCGTGTCGCGCGTGATGCCGTCGAGGCACGACGACAGGTCGGGCGTGTACAGCTTGCCGTTGTTCACGAGGAAGAAGTTTTCGCCCGAGCCTTCCGACACGTAGCCGTCGACGTCGAGCAGCAGCGCTTCGTCGTAGCCGTCGGCCGTCGCTTCCTGGTTCGCCAGGATCGAGTTCACGTACCAGCCCGACGCCTTTGCGCGCACCATCGACACGTTCACGTGGTGGCGCGTGAACGACGACGTCTTCACGCGGATGCCCTTCGCGAGGCCGTCTTCGCCGAGGTACGCGCCCCACGGCCATGCGGCGATCGCGACGTGGATCGTGTTGCCCTTCGCCGCCACGCCGAGCTTTTCCGAGCCGACCCAGATGATCGGGCGCAGGTAGCACGACTCGAGCCGGTTCTCGCGCACGACCGCGAGTTGCGCGGCTTCGAGCGTTTCGCGGTCGAACGGCACGTCCATCTGGAAGATCTTCGCCGAATTCAGCAGACGTTTGGTGTGCTCGGGCAGGCGAAAGATCGCGGTGCTGCCGTCGGCCGCCTTGTACGCGCGCACGCCCTCGAAGACGCCCATGCCGTAGTGCAGCGTGTGGGTCAGGACGTGGATCTTGGCGTCGCGCCAGTCGATCAGCTTGCCGTCCATCCAGATCTTGCCGTCGCGGTCGGCCATTGACATAGGATTCTCCTGGAAGCGGTGAGGTGCTGCGGGTTGTATGCAGCGTTGAGCCGGAAAGACGCGTATTTTAGCGTCATTTGGCGACGATCCGGTCGGACGGCGCGGGGCCGGCGCTATAATCGTCCGGTACCGATTCCAATAACGAAGGGTCGCACCGGCAGGAGGCGCCGGCGTCCCGACGAACCGCCCGCTGCGGCCCGCTTTCCCATGCTCGCTCGATTGTCCGCCACCGACCGCTTCGCGCTGATCCAGGGCGCGCGCGACTATTCCCCGACACTGATGGCGATCCTGTCCTGGGGGCTCGTCACCGGCATCGCGATGAGCAAGTCCGTGATGACGCTCGGGCAGGCGAGCGCGATGTCGCTGTTCGTCTACGCGGGCTCGTCGCAGCTCGCGGTGCTGCCGCTCCTCGCGGCGAAGCTGCCGATCTGGACCGTGCTGCTCACGGCCGCGATGGTCAACATGCGCTTCGTGATCTTCAGCGCCGGGCTGGCGCCGCATTTTTCCTACCTGCCGCTGTGGCGGCGTCTCGCGATCGGCTATTTCAACGGCGACGTGATCTACCTGCTGTTCCAGAAACAGGGCTTCGCGTACGGCCGCGTGCCGGGCAAGGAAGCCTATTTCTGGGGGATGGCGCTCGCGAGCTGGGCGTCGTGGCAGGTGTCGTCGCTCGCCGGCATCCTGCTCGCGAGCTTCTTTCCCGCGAGCTGGGGGCTGGAGCTGGCCGGCACGCTCGCGCTGATCCCGATCATGGTGTCGGCGGTCGCGAACCGCTCGACGCTCGCGGCCGTCGCGGTCGCCGGGATCGTGTCGCTCGTCGCGTTCGACCTGCCGTACCGGCTTGCGCTGCCGCTCGCGGTGCTCGCCGCGCTCGCGGCCGGCTGCACGGCCGACTTCTTCGTCGAGCGGGCCGACTGGCGGCGCATCCGTACCGAAACCGTGCACGAAAAGGAGATCGAATGAGCGCGACCGAGATCTGGATCGTCATCGTCGGGATGACGATCGTCACGGCGGTCACGCGCGCGCTGTTCCTGATCGGCGGCGAGCGCACCGTGCTGCCCGAACGCGCGCAGCGCGCGCTGCGCTACGCGCCGGCTGCCGCGCTGGTCGCCGTCGTGCTACCCGACGTGCTCGAAACGCCGGCCGGCCTGTCGTTCGCGCTGTCCAACCATCCGTTCTACGCGGCGCTCGCCGGCCTCGGCTGGTTTTTGTGGCGGCGCAGCATGCTCGGTACGATCGTCGTCGGAATGCTCGTCTTCACCGCGTTGCGCCTGATCTTCTGATGGGCCGCCGTTCCGGCTCGCCCGGCGCCGCCCGGTTGCGTCGGCGAATTGTTGCGTTGCGGCAATATGTCGGTTCCAGCGCGCGATCCCAAATAGGCGGAATTCGCCGCCGCACGGGTCAGTCTGCCGGGTGGATCGGCTAGAATGCCCGTTCGAGATTTTTTACCCGTGCGCGTCATGCGAACCGCCAGCCACGGCCGCATCCGGCGCCCTTTCGCGGCAGCCCGCGCACGTCCAGCGTGAACCCCCTTTCCCCATCCACTACTTCAATCTGTCCAACATGAGCCAAGTCAAGCGTCTTACCGACCTGATCGCCGCCGGCCAGCTCGCCGGCAAGCGGGTGTTCATCCGCGCCGACCTGAACGTCCCGCAGGACGATCACGGCAACATCACCGAGGACACCCGCGTGCGTGCGTCCGTGCCGGCCATCCAGGCCGCGCTCGACGCCGGCGCGGCCGTGATGGTCACGTCGCACCTCGGCCGTCCGACCGAAGGCGAATTCAAGCCGGAAGACTCGCTCGCGCCGGTCGCGAAGCGTCTCGCCGAGCTGCTCGGCCGCGACGTGCCGCTGGTGTCGAACTGGGTCGAGAACGGCGTGAACGTCGCACCGGGCCAGGTCGTGCTGCTCGAGAACTGCCGCGTGAACAAGGGCGAGAAGAAGAATTCGGACGAGCTCGCCCAGAAGATGGCGAAGCTCTGCGACGTGTACGTGAACGACGCGTTCGGCACCGCGCACCGCGCGGAAGCGACCACGCACGGGATCGCGAAGTACGCGCCCGTCGCGTGCGCGGGCCCGCTGCTGGCCGCCGAACTCGACGCGCTCGGCAAGGCGCTCGGCAACCCGGCGCGCCCGCTGGTGGCGATCGTCGCCGGCTCGAAGGTGTCGACCAAGCTGACCATCCTGAAGTCGCTGGCCGGCAAGGTCGACCAGCTGATCGTCGGTGGCGGCATCGCGAACACGTTCATGCTCGCGGCCGGCCTGTCGATCGGCAAGTCGCTCGCGGAAGCCGATCTCGTCGCCGAGGCGAAGGCGATCATCGACGAAGCGCGCGAGCGCGGCGCGTCGGTGCCGATCCCGACCGACGTCGTCACCGCCAAGGAATTCTCGCCGACGGCCGCGGCCACGGTGAAGCAGGTCGCCGACATCGAAGCGGACGACATGATCCTCGACATCGGCCCCGATACGGCCAAGGCACTCGCGAGCCAGCTCGAGAAGGCCGGCACGATCGTGTGGAACGGCCCGGTCGGCGTGTTCGAGTTCGACCAGTTCGGCAACGGCACCAAGACGCTCGCCGAAGCGATCGCCAAATCGTCCGCGTTCTCGATCGCGGGCGGCGGCGACACGCTCGCGGCCATCGCGAAGTACGGCATTCACGACCAGGTCAGCTACATCTCGACGGGCGGCGGCGCCTTCCTCGAGTTCCTCGAGGGGAAGAAGCTGCCGGCGGTGGAAGTGCTCGAAACGCGGGCGGCCTGAGCGTGGCGGCGCGCGCAGGGGTGACGAAGGCCGCGCGCTCCGCGAAAGCGGAGCAGCCGGCCGGCGCGGGCAAGCGCAAACGCGCGCCCGCGCGGGCGAACACCGCCCCGCGCGCACCGGCGGCTGCCGGCGACGCGGCCGCACAGCACCACGAGATCCAGAACAAAGCGATGCCGGGCGCAAGCACCGGCACGCCCCCCGGAACGGCCGCCGCTGGGCCCGCCGATTCCGGCTCTCGCAGCGTTTCACCCAGCGCATCCACCTTGATCCAGATGAGGAGTTTCATGCAGCGCGCCACCAAGATAGTCGCCACGATCGGCCCGGCTTCCAGTTCGCCGGAGATTCTGCTGCAGATGATGCAGGCGGGCCTCGACGTCGTGCGGCTCAACTTTTCGCACGGCACGGCCGACGATCACCGCCAGCGCGCCGAAATGGTGCGCGAGGCCGCCCGCAAGGTTGGCCGCGAGATCGCGATCATGGCCGACCTCCAGGGCCCGAAGATCCGCGTCGGCAAGTTCGAGAACGGCAAGACCACGCTCGTGCCCGGGCAGCCGTTCATCCTCGATGCGGGCTGCGAACTCGGCAACGACGAGCGTGTCGGCCTCGACTACAAGGAACTGCCGCGCGACCTGAAGCCGGGCGACCTGCTGCTGCTGAACGACGGCCTGATCGTGCTGACCGTCGAGCGCGTGCTCGGCGACGAGATCCACACGATCGTCAAGGTGGGCGGCGAGCTGTCGAACAACAAGGGGATCAACCGCCAGGGCGGCGGCCTGTCGGCGCCGGCGCTGACTGCGAAGGACATGGAAGACATCCGCACCGCGATGTCGCTCGGCGCGGACCTCGTCGCGGTGTCGTTCCCGAAGAATGCGACCGACATGGAAATGGCGCGCCAGCTCGCGAACATCGCGGGCGCGCCGTACGGCATCAAGCCGAAGATGATCGCGAAGATCGAGCGCGCGGAGGCGATTCCGGCGCTGCAGAGCATCCTCGACGCGTCCGACGGCATCATGGTCGCGCGCGGCGACCTCGCGGTGGAAGTCGGCAACGCGGCCGTGCCGGCGCTGCAGAAGCGCATGATCCGGATGGCGCGCGAGTCGAACAAGCTCGTGATCACCGCGACGCAGATGATGGAATCGATGATCCACGCACCGGTGCCGACCCGCGCGGAAGTGTCGGACGTCGCGAACGCGGTGCTCGACGGCACCGACGCGGTGATGCTGTCGGCCGAGACGGCCGCCGGCAAGTACCCGGTCGTCACGATCGAGACGATGGCGGCCGTGTGCGTCGAAGCGGAAAAATCCGAAGAAGTCGAGCTGGACAAGGATTTCCTCGACCGGACGTTCACGCGGATCGACCAGTCGATCGCGATGGGCGCGCTGTTCACCGCGTACCACCTGGGCGCGAAGGCGATCGTCGCGCTGACCGAATCGGGCGCGACCGCGCTGTGGATGTCGCGTCACTACACGCACGTGCCGATCTTCGCGCTGACGCCGCGCGTCGGCAGCGAGCGCACGATGGCGCTGTACCGCAACGTGACGCCGCTGCACGTCGACTTCAACAGCGACCGCGATTCGGCACTGCAGGCGGCGCTCGAGATCGTCGTCAAGCAGGGTTACGTGCAGCATGGCGACATGGTCGTGCTGACCGTCGGCGAGCCGATGGGGCAGGCGGGCGGCACCAACACGCTGAAGATCGTGCGGGTCGGCGAGCACTATTGAGCGCCGGCTGAGCCTCGCTGAGCCGGCCTGCGAGCCGGCGACCCGGATCGGTCGAGGCTGATCCGGCACCATTTTTGCGCAAAAAGCCGCGCGGGGTCCGAAGCCCCGCGCGGCTTTTTTTCTCCTTTTTGGCCGCATTGTGCCGTGCGAACGTAACAAATTGCGAGCGGGGGCCACCGGGCGGTCGGAATCGGAGGCGCTTCGCGATAAAATGCGGCTATTCGACGCTCAGCCGCGCCGCGCTGCCCAGATCCAGACCCCGGGCAGGTGCCGCGCCGGCGTCAGGGCGCACCGGTTTTCATTCCAAGGAGTTCCACAATGCCTCTCGTATCAATGCGTCAATTGCTGGACCACGCGGCAGAGCACGGTTACGGCCTGCCGGCCTTCAACGTGAACAACCTGGAGCAGGTCCAGGCGATCATGGCGGCGGCGGACCAGGTCGGCGCGCCCGTGATCATGCAGGCATCGGCCGGCGCGCGTAAGTATGCCGGCGAGCCGTTCCTGCGCCACCTGATCGAAGCGGCGGTCGAATCGTATCCGCACATCCCGGTCGTGATGCACCAGGATCACGGCCAGTCGCCGGCCGTCTGCACGGCCGCGATCCGCAGCGGCTTCACGAGCGTGATGATGGACGGTTCGCTCGAAGCCGACGGCAAGACGGTCGCGTCGTACGAGTACAACGTCGACGTGTCGCGCAAGGTCGTCGAGATGGCGCACTCGATCGGCGTGACGGTCGAAGCCGAACTCGGCGTGCTCGGCTCGCTCGAGACGATGAAGGGCGACAAGGAAGACGGCCATGGCGCGGAAGGCACGATGACCCGCGAGCAGCTGCTGACCGATCCGGAGCAGGCCGCCGACTTCGTCAAGCTCACGCAGTGCGATGCACTCGCGATCGCGATCGGTACGTCGCACGGCGCGTACAAGTTCTCGAAGAAGCCGACGGGCGACATCCTGTCGATCCAGCGCATCAAGGAAATCCACGCGCGCATCCCGAACACGCACCTCGTGATGCACGGTTCGTCGTCGGTGCCGCAGGAGCTGCTGGCCGAGATCCGCGAATTCGGCGGCGACATGAAGGAAACCTACGGCGTGCCGGTCGAGGAAATCCAGGAAGGCATCAAGCACGGCGTGCGCAAGATCAACATCGACACCGACCTGCGTCTCGCGATCACCGGCGCGATCCGCCGCTACCTGTTCGAGAACCCGGGCAAGTTCGATCCGCGCGACTACCTGAAGCCCGCGCGCGAAGCGGCGAAGAAGGTGTGCGTCGACCGTTACCTCGCGTTCGGCTGCGAAGGCCAGGCCGGCAAGATCAAGCCGGTGTCGCTCGACAAGATCGCCGAGCAGTACAAGTCGGGCGCGCTCGCACAGGTCGTGCGCTGAGACTGTAGTACGATTTGCCCCGCCCGGTTCTGCCGCCGGGCATGGGCTGGCCGCCCGGCTGGCCGGATCTGATCCGGCCCCGGCAGCCGTTCCGTCCGGCCGAACAAGGGCCGGCCGGCAGCCGTCGGGGCGCTGCGCCCGCCGGTTCGCCGACGTATTGCAAGACCGCCGTTCCCGCCTGCCGCGGGGAACGGCGTTTCCCTTTTTGTTTGGCTCCTTATCTGCGAAAAGACGATGTCTACCCTTTACGAATCCACGCTCCGTTCGCTGCCGCTCCTCGGTCGCGGCAAGGTTCGCGATAACTACGCGGTCGGCAACGACAAGCTCCTGATCGTCACGACCGATCGCCTGTCGGCGTTCGACGTGGTGATGGGCGAGCCGATTCCGAACAAGGGCCGCGTGCTGAACCAGATGGCGAACTTCTGGTTCGACAAGCTCGCGCACATCGTGCCGAACCACCTGACGGGCGACGCGCCGGAAGCGGTCGTCGCGGCCGACGAAGTCGAGCAGGTGAAGGGCCGCGGCGTGGTCGTCAAGCGCCTCGAGCCGATCATGATCGAAGCGGTCGTGCGCGGCTACCTGGCCGGCAGCGGCTGGAAGGAATACCAGGCGTCGGGCGCCGTGTGCGGCGTGCAGCTGCCGGCAGGCCTGCAGAACGCGCAGAAGCTGCCGGAGCCGATCTTCACGCCGGCCGCGAAGGCCGAGATGGGCGAGCACGACGAGAACATCACGTTCGAGGAAACCGAGCGCCGCATCGGCACCGAGCTGGCCGCGACGATCCGCGACATCTCGATCAAGCTGTACAAGGAAGCGGCCGACTACGCGGCGACGCGCGGCATCATCATCGCCGACACGAAGTTCGAATTCGGCCTCGACAACCACGGCAAGCTGTACCTGATGGACGAAGTGCTGACCGCCGATTCGTCGCGCTTCTGGCCGGCCGACCAGTACGAAGTGGGCACCAACCCGCCGTCGTTCGACAAGCAGTTCGTGCGCGACTGGCTCGAGGCGCAGCCGTGGGGCAAGACGGCGCCGGCGCCGGCGCTGCCGGCCGACGTCGTCGAGAAGACGGCCGCGAAGTACCAGGAAGCGCTCGAGCGCATCACGGGCCAGTCGCTCGCCTGATCGGGACAGATACGACATGAGCGAAATCCAGACTGCCCACACGCACAGCGCGCCGCTCGTCGGCGTGCTGATGGGCTCGAGTTCCGACTGGGACGTGATGAAGCATGCGGTCGCCATCCTGCAGGAATTCGGCGTGCCGTACGAAGCGAAGGTCGTGTCCGCGCACCGGATGCCCGACGAGATGTTCGACTATGCGGAGAAGGCGCGCGAGCGCGGGCTGCGTGCGATCATCGCGGGCGCCGGCGGCGCCGCGCACCTGCCCGGCATGCTGGCCGCGAAGACCACGGTGCCGGTGCTCGGCGTACCGGTCGCGAGCAAGTACCTGAAGGGTGTCGATTCGCTGCACTCGATCGTGCAGATGCCGAAGGGCGTGCCCGTCGCGACGTTCGCGATCGGCGAGGCCGGCGCCGCGAACGCCGCGCTGTTCGCGGTGTCGATCCTGTCCGGCAACTCGGTCGACTACGCGAACCGGCTCGCCGCGTTCCGCGTGCGCCAGAACGAAGCCGCGCACGCGATGGTGCTGCCGCCGCTGGAATGACGGCATGGCGCGCGGCCGCACGACGCGGCCGGCGCCGGATTTTCCCACTGCGGCGGGCCGTTCCGCGTTCCGCCGCGACCGACCACTGACATGACCGCAACTCCTGATTCCGTTTCCCCGATCCTGCCCGGCGCGTGGCTGGGCATGGTCGGCGGTGGCCAGCTCGGCCGCATGTTCTGCTTTGCCGCCCAGTCGATGGGCTATCGCGTCGCCGTGCTCGATCCCGATCCGACGAGCCCCGCCGGCGCGGTCGCCGATCGCCACCTGCGCGCGGCGTACGACGACGAAGCTGCGCTCGCCGAACTGGCCGGCCTGTGCGAGGCCGTATCGACGGAGTTCGAGAACGTGCCGGCCGCGAGCCTCGATTTCCTCGCGCGCACGACGTTCGTCGCGCCGGCCGGCCGCTGCGTCGCGGTCGCGCAGGACCGGATCGCGGAGAAGCGTTTCATCGCGGCATCGGGCGTGCCGGTCGCGCCGCACGTCGTGATCGAATCGGCGGCGGCGCTCGCCGCGCTTGACGATGCGGCGCTCGACGCGGTGCTGCCGGGCATCCTGAAGACGGCCCGCCTCGGGTACGACGGCAAGGGCCAGGTGCGGGTCGCCACCGCGCAGGAAGCGCGCGACGCGCATGCCGCGCTCGGCGGCGTGCCGTGCGTGCTGGAGAAGCGCCTGCCGCTGAAATACGAAGTGTCGGCGTTGATCGCGCGCGGCGCGGACGGCCGTTCGGCCGCCTTCCCGCTCGCGCAGAACGTGCATCACAACGGCATCCTCGCGCTGACGGTCGTGCCGGCGCCGGCCGCCGATGCGGCCCGCGTCGAGGAAGCGCAGCAGGCGGCGATCCGGATCGCCGATACGCTCGGCTACGTCGGCGTGCTGTGCGTCGAATTCTTCGTGCTGGAGGACGGTTCGTTCGTCGCGAACGAAATGGCGCCGCGCCCGCACAACTCCGGCCACTATACGGTCGATGCGTGCGCAACGAGCCAGTTCGAGCAGCAGGTGCGCGCGATGACGCGCATGCCGCTCGGCAACCCGCGCCAGCATTCGCCGGCCGCGATGCTGAACATTCTCGGCGACGTGTGGTTCCCCAACGGTGCGGCGGCCGATGCCGTCACGCCGCCGTGGGACACGGTCGCCGCGATGCCGGCCGCCCACCTGCACCTGTACGGCAAGGAAGAAGCACGTGTCGGCCGCAAGATGGGCCACGTGAACTTCACGGCCGAGACGCGCGACGAAGCCGTCGCCGCTGCCACCGCGTGCGCGCAACTGCTGCGCGTGCCGCTCGACTGAGGCGCCGGCCGATGTCCAGCGATCTCCCGAAGCACGTGACGCCCGCGCAGATCGACGCGGCTGCCGCGTTGCTCGACGCGGGCCAGCTCGTCGCGTTTCCGACCGAAACCGTCTACGGGCTCGGCGGCGATGCGGCGAACCCCGAGGCCGTCGCACGCATCTACGCGGCGAAGGGGCGGCCCGCGAACCATCCGGTGATCGTGCATCTGCCGCCGGGCGGCGATCCCGGTTACTGGGCCGACGACTTGCCGGCCGACGCGCACGCGCTGATCGACGCGTTCTGGCCGGGCCCGCTGACGCTGATCCTGAAGCGCCACGCGCGCATTCCGGATGCCGTGAGCGGCGGGCAGGATTCGGTCGGGCTGCGCTGCCCGTCGCATCCGGTCGCGCAGGCGCTGCTGGCCGCGTTCAGCGCGCGGCGCGGCGGCCACGGCGGCGTGGCTGCGCCGTCCGCGAACCGGTTCGGCCACGTGAGTCCGACGACCGCGCAACACGTGCGCGACGAATTCGGCGATACCGTGCACGTGCTCGACGGCGGCGCATCCGAAGTCGGCATCGAGTCGACGATTCTCGACCTGTCGCGTGGTTTCCCGGCGCTGCTGCGCCCGGGGCACGTGACGCCGCAACAGATCGCCGACGTGCTCGGCCGCGCCCCGAAGCTGCCGGACGGCAGCGATGCGACGGCCCCACGCGCGTCGGGCACGCTGAAAGCGCATTACGCGCCGCGCACGCCGCTCGCGCTGCTGCCGTTCGACGCGCTCGAGCCGCTGCTCGCGGCCGCGCAAACCGACGGCGAACGCATCGCGCTCGTCGCCCGCGCGTCGCGTGCGGGACGCTGGGCGCAGGCTGACGGCGTGCACTTCGTCGCGGCGCCGGAAGATCCGCAAGCCTATGCGCGCGACCTGTACGGAATGCTGCGCGCGCTCGACCGGGCGCAGGTCGCACGCATTCTCGTCGAGAAGCTGCCCGAGACCGTCGAATGGATCGCGGTCAACGATCGCCTCGGCCGCGCGGCCGCGGCGTTCGAAGCGCGCGACTGACGCAGCCACGCGCATCCGTCCACGCAAACAAAAAACGCCTGACCGGCGCGAACCGGTCAGGCGTTTTCGTTTGGGCGCGTAGTGGGCGGCTTACTTGCCGACGCCGGACTTCGCGATCTGCTGTTCGACGTACTGCGCGAACAGCGCATGCAGGCGCGTCGTCGGGTGGACCGTGTCGGCGAACATGTAGGTCTGGTCCGCGTTCGCGACCGTGTAGGTCTGCGGCGAGCAGAACAGCGACGAGCCGAACGCGGTCGCGTTCGCGACGCCGTACTGCGTGGCGGCCTGGACCATCGCCTTCAGGTTGCAGGCGGTGTCGGTGTTCGACACGCTGAAACCGTTCGACTGGTAGTTGGCCGCGATGCCGTCCTGCCACGTGAACGAATCGACCACCGCATACTTCGTCGGGTCCACCTTCAGCGCGGCGAGCGTACCGACGAGCGTCTTGTTGAACAGCCCGGACAGTTGCGTGAACGCGGCCTGCGTGCCGCCTTGCAGCGCGAGCGGCGTGCCGCCGATGTCCGGCACGTTCGCGACGAACACGTGGGTCGCGCCGGCCGCGACGATCTGCTGGACGATCCCGCCGAGCTGCTGCGCGGCCAGGCCGATCGCCTGCGCCGCCGCGAGCTGCGCGGCCGGCGTGTTGCCTTGCGCCTGCGCGACCTGGGCCTGGTAGAAGATGTCGTTCGCACCGCCGTTGATCAGCACGATCTGGCCGGCGTTGAAGCTGCCGTATTGCGACAGGTACTGCTTGACCTGGTCGGCGATCGGCGTGGTCGTCGCCTGCGCGTAGTCGGGATTCGGCACGCTCGCGTCCGCATGGCCGATGCCCGGCTGCAGCGTCACGCGCGAGCCGCCCTGCGCGTAGCCGAGACCGCCGGTGGCCTGCAGCGGGATGCCGAAGCCGCCCTGGTTGGCGGGCTGCAGCGTGTCGCCGTAGTACTGCGCGACGTTCTGCGTCCATACCTGGCCCGGGTTGGTCGTGAAGCGGCCGCCGCCGAAGCCGAGCTTGATCTGCGAGTAGGTGCCGACGTCGGACAGGCTGTCGCCGAACGACACGATCTGCATCTTCACGCCCGACGGCGGCGTGTTCGACGCACTGCTGTTGTTGTCGTCACCGCCGCCGCATGCGGCGAGCAGCGCGAGCGCGGCGCCGGCGATCGCGACCTGCGCGGTGCGCAGCATGCGCTGCCGGGTGCGGGAAGGTGCGTGTTGTTGTGTCTGCATCGTTCGATCTCCTCGTAGATATGGCCTGATGTGTTGCTCATCTGCCGCGCGCCTGCTCGGTTCCGGGCTGCGCGGCGGCCGTTGGCTGAAACGGTTTATCGATCGCGCACAGCCGCCAGCGGCACGGTGCGCGGATCCTGGTTCGCGGCCTCGGCAATCTGCGCATGATAAGCGCTCGCCCATTCGGGCGGGCCGAAAATCGCGCGCAGCTTGTTGCGCCATCCGCCGACGCGCAACGCGTCGGACGCCATCGACACCCACTCGTGAAACGTCGCGACGAGCGGGTTGTTCGAGCCGAGCCGCTCGACGATGCCGTACTGCGGCGGATCGTCGGGCGTTTCCTCGACATAGCTGCCGAACAGGCGATCCCAGATCACCAGGACGCCTGCGTAATTGCGGTCGATGTAGCGCGCGTTGCGCGCATGGTGCGCGCGGTGGATCGACGGTGTGTTGAGCACGTATTCGAGCCAGCCGAGCTTGCCGATCGCCTGCGTGTGCACGAAGAACTGGAACGCGAGGTTGATCAGCACGACGCCGACGACCTGTTGCGGCGGAAAGCCGGCGAACGCGAGCGGCAGCCAGAACAGCCACATGCCCGCGACTGGGTACATCAGGCTCTGGCGGAACGCGGTCGAGAAATTCATTCGCTCGGACGAGTGGTGCACGACGTGCGCGGCCCACAGCCAGCGCACGCGATGGCTCGCGCGATGGAACACGTAGTAGAGGAAGTCCTGCGCGACGAACAGCACGGCGAACGACAGCCAGCCGTCGTGCCACGTGTAGACGCGATAGTGCCGGTAGCAGTACGCATAGACAGGAATCACGAACAGCCACGCGATCTTGTCGGCGCCCTGGTGCATCAGCGCGAGCGCCGCGTTGCACAGCGTGTCGCGCCACGCATAGATACGGTCCTGCGCACGGGTGCGGGCGAGGTGCCAGGCCTCCCACGCGATGCAGAGCAGGAAGACGGGCGCCAGCGCGAGCAGAAGCAATTCGACGTCGAATCGCATGGGCGTGTGTCTCCTTCGTTCCCCTGCAAGCCATCAGGCCGGGCGTGTGGCCCGTTGTAGATATCGTCAGGCCAACAGCCTACGCAATCGCTACGCGCTAGGCGAGGGGGCAGCGTAGAGGGTTCCCTCTGAGGACAGGGTTTCTACGGAATCCGTACTGCACGGGGCCGGGCGGTGTGGCCCCGTTTTGAGGATGGGGCGAGCGCGCGAGGCGCCGCGCGACGGTGGCGGCGCGCGTTTCAAACCGCGCGGCGCGAAATTTCGCGGGTGACGTACTGCGGGGCCGCACGGGCCGCCGTGTCACGACGGCCCGCCGCGCGGTGCGCGGATCGTCAGTGCGCGCCCGCGTAGATCCATTCGAGCAGCGTGTCGTGCGCGGCGCGCGCGGCTTCCGCGTGATCGTTGTTGATGAAGCTGACGACGATGTAGCTCTGGCCGTCCGCGCCGGCCACGTAGCCGGCGATCGCGCGCACGTCGCGCAGCGTGCCGGTCTTGATGTGCGCGTTGCCGAGCACGCCCGCGTTGGTGAGGCGGTTCTTCATCGTGCCGTCGATGCCCGCGATCGGCAGCGAATCGATGAACGCCTGCGCGACCGGGCTCGCGTTCGCGGCCTGCAGCAGCGCGGCGAGAGACAGCGCGCTCACGTGCTCTTGGCGCGACAGCCCCGAGCCGTTCTCGAGCACGAGGTCGGGCATCGCAATGCCGTTCTTCTGCAGGAATGCCTGGATCGCGCGGCTCGACTGCTCGGGCGTCGCGGGCGGCTTGCCGCTGACCGCGCCGATCGTCAGGAACAGGTTGCGCGCCATCACGTTGTTGCTGAACTTGTTGATGTCGTAGACGATGCTGCCGAGCACCGGGCTGTGATGCACGGCGAGCGGCCGCGCGGTGGTCGGCACCTTGCCTTCGCTCACGGGCCCGGCGATCGTGCCGCCGTCCTGCTGCCACAGCGCGAGGAAGCCGCGCGCGAAGAAGGTCGTGTGATCGAGGATCGCGAGGTTGGTCGTGTGCGCGCCGCAGCGCAGCGGGTAGTCGCCGGCGAACGACGCCGTCATGATTCCGCCGCCGGCCGTCAGCGTCGGGCGCGCGGCCGCGGCGGCCGCGCTGCACGAGCCCGAACCTTCGACGAGCTGGTTGTCGATCGACAGGTCCGCGAGCGGCGGCAACACGTCGACGGCGACCTTGCCGTCGTCGCCCGGCGTGACCGTGAACGACACGGCCTTGAACGCGTACAGCAGCGGATCGGGGCCGACGTTGTACGGCGCGCTGGCATCGTCGTCGAACGACGGCAGGTCGCGCGTCGACGCCGCGAAATAACTCTTGTCGAGCACGAGGCCGCCGGCCACGCGCTTGACGCCGGCCTTGCGCAGCTTGTCGACGAGGTCGATCAGCTCCTCGGGCACGAGCTTCGGATCGCCGGTGCCCTTGATGTACAGGTTGCCCTGCAGCGTGCCGTCCGGGTCGACCGTGCCGTCCGTGTACGCGGTGGTGCGCCAGCGGTAGTCGGGGCCGAGGATCGACAGGCCCGAGAAGGTCGTCACGAGCTTCATCGTCGAGGCCGGCAGCATCGGCCGGCTCGCATTCCACGCGATCAGCGGCTGCGGATCGCCGACGCGCTCGACCACCACGCTCATCGCCGACGCCGGCACCTTCGCACGCTGTAGCGCGACGAGCACGGAGGCCGGCAGGCCGGCCGCGCGCGGCCGGCGACACGACGGCGGTCTTGCGCGTTTCCTTGTGGGATTTCTTGCGGGCCTGGGCGGACGGCGCGAACGCGAGGGCCGTGCAGGTGGCGACGACGGCGGCCGCGCGCAGGCAGACGCGGGCGCGGGGGGCGAACCGGGCGGAAAGATCGGAAATCGGCATGGGCGAATACGGGAAAAGCAGGGGGCTCGGGCAGGACGCGCGGGGGCGCCGAAGCGCACATTGTAGAGACAAGTCGGGGCAGGCCCCTTGCAATCCGCCTTACTGTTGCATTGCATGGTGCCGCGCACCCGATTCGCGGCGCTACAATGGTCGCCGTGTTTGACTCGCCCCATGGATGCGTGGCCCGATGCGGATTCTGCTTGTCGAAGATGATCGAATGATTGCCGAGGGCGTGCGCAAGGCGCTGCGCTCGGACGGCTTTGCGGTCGACTGGGTGCAGGACGGCGACGCCGCGCTGACGGCGCTCGGCGGCGAGACGTACGATCTGCTGCTGCTCGATCTCGGCCTGCCGAAGCGCGACGGCATCGACGTGCTGCGCACGCTGCGCGGGCGCGGGCTCGCGCTGCCGGTGCTGATCGTCACCGCGCGCGACGCCGTCGCCGATCGCGTGAAGGGGCTCGACGCGGGCGCCGACGATTACCTCGTCAAGCCGTTCGATCTCGACGAGCTGGGCGCACGGATGCGCGCGCTGATCCGCCGTCAAGCGGGGCGCAGCGAGTCGCTGATCCGCCACGGCGCGCTGACGCTCGATCCCGCGTCGCACCAGGTGACGCTCGACGGCGCGCCCGTTGCGCTGTCCGCGCGCGAGTTCGCGCTGCTCGAGGCGCTGCTCGCGCGGCCGGGCGCGGTGCTGTCGAAGAGCCAGCTCGAGGAGAAGATGTACGGCTGGGGCGAGGAGATCGGCAGCAACACGGTCGAGGTCTACATCCACGCGCTGCGCAAGAAGCTCGGTTCGGACCTGGTCCGCAACGTGCGCGGGCTCGGCTACATGGTCGTCAAGGAAAGCTGACGCGTGCGGTCGATTCGTCATCAACTGCTGATCTGGCTGCTCGCGATCGTCGTCGCGGGCGTGGGCGCCGCGGGCTGGCTCATCTACCGGCAGGCGCTCGCCGAGGCGAACGAGCTGTTCGACTACCAGTTGCAGGAAATCGCCGCGGCGCTGCCGTCGGAGCCGTTCTCGCAGGTGTTCGGCTCGCGCACCAACGGCGACGAAGGCATCGTGATCCAGATCTGGAATCGCAACGGCGTGCTGATGTACTTCTCGCATCCGCGTGCGCCGATCGCGCCGCGCGCGGAGCTCGGCTTCTCGACCGAACGCACCGATCGCGGCGAATGGCGCGTGTACGGCGCGATCGTCGGCGACAACGTCGTGCAGCTCGCGCAGCCGCTGTCGGTGCGCAACCGGCTCGCGGCGAACGTCGCGCTGCGCACGCTGTGGCCGCTGATCGTGCCGCTGCCGTTCCTCGGCGCGGCCGCGTGGGGGATCGTCGGGCGCGGGCTCGCGCCGCTCGGCCGCGTGACGCGCGCGGTCGAGGCGCGCCGGCCGGAAGCGCTCGATCCGCTGCCCGACGCGCGCCTGCCGCTCGAGGTGCAGCCGCTCGTGCGGGCGCTGAACGGGTTGCTTGCGCGACTGTCGGCAGCGCTCGACACGCAGAAGGCGTTCGTCGCCGACGCCGCGCACGAATTGCGCACGCCGCTCGCGGCCGTGCAGATCCAGGCGCAGCTCGTCGCGCGCGCGAAGGACGATGCGTCGCGCCGCGAGGCGATCGCAGATCTCCAGGACGGCGTGTCGCGCGCGACGCGGCTCACCGAGCAACTGCTCGCGCTCGCGCGCGCCGAGCCGGACGGCGCGACGATGCGCGAGCCGGTCGACCTGCAGGCGCTGCTCGCCGAATGCGTGGCCGCGCATGCGCCGCTCGCGCAGCGGCGCGACATCGATCTCGGCTTCGAGGAAACGCGCGCGGCGAGCGTCGTCGCGGACGTTGGCGCGCTGCGCGTGATGTTCGGCAACCTGCTCGACAACGCGGTGAAATACACGCCGGACGGCGGCCGCATCGACGTATCGTTGACGCGCGACGCGGCCGGCCGCGCCTGCGTGCAGATCGGCGACAGCGGGCCGGGCATTCCGGCCGACGAGCGCGAGCGCGTGTTCGACCGCTTCTATCGCGACAGCACGGCACGGGCACGCACCGACGTGTCGGGCAGCGGGCTCGGGCTCGCGATCGTCAAGCGCGTGGCGGCGCAGCAGGGCGCGACGGTGTCGCTCGGCGATGCGGCCGCGGGCGGCCTGCTCGTCAGCGTTGTGTTCCGCGATGCCGAGATGCCGGCCCCGGCTTCGCAGCCGTCCGAAACCGTCTGAAGGGGCGGCGCGGGCAGCCGCTTAAGCCCCGCTTAAGGCTGATTAAGCCTCCTTTAAGTCAGGGTCGTTACGCTGCGTCCTAACAAAGAGGAGGTCCTACGATGAACACCCGATTCCTTGCGCGCGGCGCCGTCGCGGTCGCCGTGGCGGCCGCCCTGTCGGCCGGCTATTTCGCCGGCACCCGCCGCGCCGATCCGCAGATCATCACGCCCGCGCAGGCGGCCGCATTGATGCCGGCCGAAGCTGCCGCCAAGACCGGCATTCCCGATTTCTCCGGGCTCGTCGAGACCTACGGCCCGGCGGTCGTGAACATCAGCGCGAAGCATGTCGTGAAGCAGGTGGCGCGGCGTGCGCCGCAGCCGCAACTGCCGATCGATCCGAGCGACCCGTTCTACCAGTTCTTCAAGCACTTCTACGGCCAGGTGCCGGGCATGGGCGGCGACGCGCAGCCGGACGACCAGCCGAGCGCGAGCCTCGGGTCGGGCTTCATCGTCAGTTCCGACGGGTACATCCTCACCAATGCGCACGTGATCGACGGCGCGAACGTCGTCACGGTCAAGCTGACCGACAAGCGCGAATACAAGGCGAAGGTCGTCGGCTCCGACAAGCAGTCCGACGTCGCCGTGCTGAAGATCGACGCGAGCGGCCTGCCGATCGTGAAGATCGGCGATCCGGCGCAGAGCAAGGTCGGTCAGTGGGTCGTCGCGATCGGCTCGCCGTACGGCTTCGACAACACGGTCACGTCGGGCATCATCAGCGCGAAGTCGCGCGCGCTGCCGGACGAGAACTACACGCCGTTCATCCAGACCGACGTGCCGGTGAACCCCGGCAACTCGGGCGGCCCGCTGTTCAACCTGCAGGGCGAGGTGATCGGCATCAACTCGATGATCTACTCGCAGACGGGCGGCTTCCAGGGCCTGTCGTTCGCGATCCCGATCAACGAGGCGATCAAGGTGAAGGACGAGCTCGTGAAGACGGGCCACGTGAGCCGCGGCCGGCTCGGCGTGGCCGTGCAGGGGCTGAACCAGACGCTCGCGAGCTCGTTCGGGCTGCAGAAGCCGGACGGCGCGCTCGTCAGCTCGGTCGACGCCAACGGTCCGGCCGCGAAGGCCGGCCTGCAGCCGGGTGACGTGATCCTGTCGGTCAACGGTTCGCCGGTCGCCGATTCGACGTCGCTGCCCGCGCAGATCGCGAACCTGAAGCCGGGTTCGAAGGCCGACCTGCAGATCTGGCGCGACAAGTCGAAGAAGTCGATCACCGTGACGCTCGGCGCGATGGCCGACGCGAAGCTCGCGTCGAACGACGGCGGGCCGGTCGAACAGGGCCGCCTGGGTGTCGCGGTGCGGCCGCTGTCGCCGCAGGAACGCAGCGCCGACAACCTGTCGCACGGGCTGATCGTGCAGCAGGCCGGCGGGCCGGCCGCCAACGCGGGCATCCAGCCCGGCGACGTGATCCTCGCGGTGAACGGCCGTCCGGTCACGAGCCCCGAGCAGTTGCGCGACGCGGTGAAGGGCGCGGGCAACAGTCTTGCTCTGTTGATCCAGCGCGATAATGCACAGATCTTCGTGCCGGTCGACCTGAGCTGACCGGCCACGGCCGACGGCCGGCCCGGCCGGCCGTGGCGGGCGCCGCCGCCGCTCGATCGATCGCGTGACGCCGCGCCCCGTATGTGTTCCGACCCCAAGGAGAGAGCCATGCAATATCTACGCAACGTGTCCCGATTTGCCGTCGCCGCGGCGCTGACCGCCGGCCTCGCAGCCGGTGCGACCGGCGCGTACGCGCAGTCGGACGGCTTGCCCGCCGCGCGCCAGCAAGGCGATGTCACCTTCGTGTCCGGCGGTGTCGGGCAGGACGAATCGACGGCGTTCCAGCGCAACGAGTCGCAGTGGCCGCTGGCGCTGCGCTTCACCGGCAAGGGCGGCGAGTTCCTGGCCGACGTCCATGTCCGGATCGTCGACGGCAAGGGCGCCGAAGTGCTGAAAACCGACACGCGCGGGCCGTACATGCTCGTGAAGGTGCCGCCGGGGCGCTATACGGTGCACGCGTCGTACCAGGGCAGCGACGAATCGCGCGCCGTCACGGTCGGCGCGAAGGGCGGCGCGAAAGCCGCGTTCCAGTGGAGTGCGCAGTAGCCCGTCGCGCGCGGCCGGGCTCCCGGTCGCGCAATCGGACGAAGTTTCGCCCATAATGAAAGCCACGGCATGCGTGCCGTGGCTTTTTCGTTTCCTGCCCCCGGCCTGACGCCGCCCGAAGGAGAAACGATGTCCGATGCAGCCGACCCCCGACTCGAAATCGTGCCGAACCGTCATCGCGTGCGCGTGATTCATCGCGGCATCACCTATGCCGATTCGCACGGCGCGCTGACCGTGCGCGAGGCGGGGCTCCCGGACATTCATTACCTGCCGCGCGGCGACGTCAACATGCGCCGGCTCGTGAAATCGGGCGTCACGTCGGCCTGCCCGTTCAGGGGGCAAGCCGTGCATTTCGACTTGCAGACGGAAGACGGCGTGATCGAGAACGCCGCATGGAGTTACGAAGAACCGAAGGAGGCGGCGGCCGTGCTCGCGCACTACGTCGCCTTCGATGTCGCACGGGTCGACAGTCTCGTCGAGACGTCCTGATGCGGCGCGCGTTCATCGGGGAGGCGTCATGGAACTGAACGACACGTTACGCGTACCGCTCGCGCCGCCTGTCGTGCGGGATGCGCTGGAGGATCTCGCGCTGCTGCGAGCGAGCTTCGACCATTGCGAATCGTTCGTGAAACTCGCGCACGGCGAGTTCGCGCTGACGATCACGGTGCCGCTCGGCCCGCTGCGCGCCCGCTACGACGTGCGCGCGCATGCGGCCGCCGAGCAGGGCGACGCCGAAGGTCGGCCGCGCCGGGTGCTCAACTTCAAGGCGCGGGCCGACGGCCTCGGCGCGCTGCGCGGCCAGGTCGAACTGGTGCTGACGCCGGATGACGATGCGAACGCCACGCGGATCGAATACGTGGTCTGGGCGACGGCGAGCGGGCCGCTCGCGGAGTTGCCGGCGCGGCAGATCGACAATGCGCTGCGCGAATGGACCGACACGTTCTTTCGCGAGTTCTGCGCGGTCGTGCAGGCGAAGCACGGTCTCGCGCCGAATCGCGCGCGCGCCCCCGCGCAGCGCCGCCAGCATGTCTTCCTGCGGCCGGCGTCGCTGGTGGCCGCGACGAAGCGTTCGCTGCCGCCGCATCTCGGCGGCGCGCTGAGCGGGCGGGCGGCGAGCGCGCTTCCGCATCGCGATTCGGGCACCGTGCCCGTATGGGCCTGGGCGGCGATGATCGTGTTCGTCGCGTTGCTGCTTTACGCGGCGCGCTGGATCAACGGCGGCTGAGCGGCTGCCCGGTTCCGCTTCGAGGCCTGCCCGCCACGCGCGCGGCCGGCGTCAGTGTCCCGCGTCGGCACGGGCTCCGGCGCCGCGAAATTCCCTTCGATACGCAGACGGCGACGTGCCGAGCGCGCCCGCGAAATGCTGGCGCAGCGACACGCTCGAGCCGTAGCCGGCCGCCTGCGCGATCGCGTCGATCGACTGCCCGGTGGTTTCGAGCAGATGCTGCGCACGCGCGAGCCGTTCGGCCTGCAGCCACGCGGTGACGGTCGTGCCCGTCGCCTGGCGGAAGTGGCGCGTGAACGTGCGGCGGCTCATCAGCACGCGTTCGGCGAGCGAATCGACGCTGTGCGCGGCGTCGAGATGCGCGCGCACCCAGTCGAGCAGGCCCGCGAGCCGTGCATCGCGCGGGTGCGCGGCGACCGGCTGCGGTACGTATTGGGCCTGTCCGCCCTGGCGGTGCGGCGGGATCACGAGGCGGCGCGCGATCCGGTTCGCGGCGTCCGAGCCGAAGCGCCGCCGCACGACGTGCAGGCAGCAGTCGAGGCCGGCGGCCGTGCCGGCTGACGTCATCAGGTTGCCGTCGTCCACGTAGAGCACGTCGGGATCGAGTTTCACGCGCGGAAAGCGTTGGGCGAAATCGTCGGCCCACGCCCAGTGCGTGGTGGCCGGACGGCCGTCGAGCAGGCCGGCCGCGGCGAGCACGTAGGCACCGAGGCACAGGCCCACGAGCTCCGCGCCGCGCGCGGCGACCTCGCGGACCGCATCGAGCAGCGCGTCGGGCGGCGCTTCGTCCGGGTCGCGCCAGGACGGCACGATGACGATGTCCGCGTCGTCGAGCGCGTCGAGCCCGTACGGTGCGGTGATCGTGAAGCCGCCTGTCGTCGCGAGCGGGCCGCGCTCGGCCGAGCAGACGCGGAACTCGAACGCGGGCGACGCGGCCGCATCACGCTCCTTGCCGAACACGACCGATGGCACGGACAGGTGGAACGGACTGATGCCGTCGTACGCGATCACGGCGACGATGGTCGGAACGGACGGGGCGGGCGACGCGGCGGCGAGCATGGCGGATTCCGGAAAGGCGATGGCCCGATTTTATCGAAGAATGGCTATCGGGCCACTATCGGCATACGCGCTGCGGTCCGACAATGCATCCCATCGCACTGCTGGCCGCCCTGCTCCGGGGCGGGGCAGCGCCTCCCGACCAGGAGTCCGCCATGCTTGCCGCCGCGTCGCCCGCCGTCCCGCAATCCGCTTCCCGTCCCGCTGCCCGCCGCGCACTGATCGTGATCGACGTGCAGAACGAATACGTGACGGGCAACCTGCCGATCGAATATCCGCCGCTCGACGTGTCGCTCGCGAACATCGGCCGGGCGATCGACGCCGCGCACGCGGCCGGCGTGCCGGTGATCGTGGTTCAGCACGTCGCGCCGGCCGGTGCGCCGATCTTCGCGCCCGGCACCGACGGCGTCGCGCTGCACACGGTGGTCACCAGCCGCCCGTACGCGCACCTGATCGAGAAGGCGCAAGCGAGCTCGTTCGCCGGCACCGATCTCGCCGCGTGGCTCGACGCGCACGGAATCGACACGCTCGCGGTGACCGGCTACATGACGCACAACTGCAATGCGTCGACGGTCTATCACGCGGCGCATGCGGGGCTGAAGGTCGAATACCTGAACGACGCGACGGGCGCGCTGCCTTACGAGAACGAAGCGGGGGCGGTGAGCGCCGAAGAGATTCACCGCACGTACGCGGTGGTGTTCCAGTCGAATTTCGCGGCGGTGATGTCGACCGACGCGTGGATCGCGGGGCTCGCCGGCGCACCGATGCCGGCGCGCGATTCGGTGGCCGCGTCGAACCGGCGGGCCCGCGCGCGGCGCGCGAAGGCGGCCTGACCCGGCACGGCGACGCGGCGCGCGATGCGCCGTGCCGTCAGTCGCGGTCCTTCAGCATCGCCGGGCTGTAGCGCAGCATGTCGAAACAGCCGTCGACGAGCTTTTCCGCATGCTGCTCGGCGTCGATCTCGTCGGGCAGCATCAGCATGTCGCGCACGAAGCCGCTGACCAGCGTGTGCAGCATCAGCGTCGCGCGCCACGTGTCGAGCCGCTCGGGCAGCAGCTTGAGCCCCACGGCCACCGCGAGATCGGCGTCGATCATGTGCAGCGCCTCGCTCATCCCCGCGCGGTTGCGCTGCAGCAGCGGCTCCATGTCCGCGACGTACTCGCACTTCATGAACAGGATGCTGAACACGCGGCGCAGCTGCGGGTCGCGCTGCACGCCGAGCAGGCACCAGATCAGGATCTGGCGCACCTTCTCCAGCGGATTGCCGCCCGGCGCGTCGAGCGGCATCCGTTTCAACTCGTCGATCGGCAGGAACACGCGGTCGAACATCGCATCGAACAGTTCGCTCTTGTTCGCGAAATGCCAGTAGATCGCGCCGCGCGTCACGCCGGCGTGCTGCGCGATGTCCGCGAGCGACGTGTGCGACACGCCTTTCTCGAAGAACACGTGTTCGGCGGCGTCGAGAATGCGATTGCGCGTCTCGAGCGCCTCCTCCTTGGTACGTCTGACCATGTGCAGGCCTGATTGGATCGATCGTAGGTGAATATAGGGTCCGCAACCCCTCGTCGCCGTCACGCAGACGGGCTATGCTTGCTGCTGGTAACAATCTGTAAGACTGGACAGCGGGCGGAGTACAAACGGGCTTTTTACATACATTCGTGAATGTATATACAATACCACCCTACGATCGAATGACCCAAGTGGCAATCAGTTAATATCCCACTCTGCTGATTCCCGCCCTAGTACCAGTCCGCAGTTCGCGGCATCCCCGTCGGCACGGAGGTCTCGTGCCGACGTGCTGTATCTGGCAGTCCAGTAATTCAGGTGTTCGATCTGCGCCGCGAGGCGCATCCGTGTTGCGCTCCGGTCGGGCGTGGCACTTATTCCATTGGTTATACACAGAGGTCGCTCCATGCGCGTCGAACGGGTTCCATACCGCTTAATCACTG
>FTHQ01000175.1_pt1 | contig 23586 bp, 19 predicted proteins | sample 1641001 | NCBI WGS metagenome assembly FTHQ01 (sample SAMEA3914872, study PRJEB12502) | metagenome | biome: forest; material: soil | place: Canada | collected 2011-07-03 | depth 0.3 m | reverse complement strand
CCGCCGGCCCCGCGGCCTGCCCGCCGCCCGCCTTCGCCGCCGCGTTCGCGGACACCGGCGCCGCGCCGCGGGCGAGACCGTGCTCGACCGACTTCAGCAGCTTCTGCAGCGCGATCGGTTTCTCGAGGAAATCGAGCGCGCCGATCTTGGTCGCCTCGACGGCCGTATCGATCGTCGCGTGCCCGGACATCATGATCACGGGCATCGTCAGCAGCCCCTGCGCCGCCCATTCCTTGAGCAGCGTGACGCCGTCGGTATCGGGCATCCAGATATCGAGCAGCACGAGATCGGGCGCCTGATTCAGCCGGTATTCCCGCGCGGCCTGCGCGTTCTCCGCCGCCTCGACGACATGTCCTTCATCGCTGAGGATCTCCGAGAGCAATTCCCGGATGCCCATTTCATCATCTACCACCAGGATGGTTGCCATTTACGCTGCCTTTGTCTGCTCACTTGCTTTTGTCTTGGCGGGTGTCGTCCCGTCCTGTGCGCCCGGTTCGGCGCCTGGCGTATCGCTCGCCATCTGCAGGAAGAGGATCGACACCTGCGCACCCTCGACGGTCTCGCCGTGCATGCGATTGCGCAGATCGATCCGCGCGCCGTGCTCGTCAACGATTTTCTTGACCGTGGCCAGCCCGAGCCCCGTGCCCTTCGCCTTGGTCGTCACGTAAGGCTCGAACGCACGGGTCAGGATGCGTGCCGGAAAACCGGGCCCGTTGTCGGACACGGTAAGACGTACCGCGACGCGCGTTTTGCCCTCGGCGTCGGGGTCGCCATATTCTACTGTCTTGGTTTCGATCAACACACGCGGATGCGCGGACTCCGCGACCGAATCCTGCGCATTCTGCAGCAGGTTGTGAATCACCTGACGCAATTGCGTCGCGTCGCCGCGAATCACCGGCAGCGACGGCGCGAGCTCGGCGACGATCGGGCTCTTGCCCTCGCCGACGCCGTACAGCCCGAGCACCTCGCTCGCCAGTTCGTTCAACTGCAGGTTCGCGAGCACCGCCGGCGGCGTGCGCGCGTATTCGCGAAAATCGTCGACCATCCGCTTCATCGCGGCCACCTGGTTCACGATCATCGTCGCGCCGCGCTTGAGCACGTCCGCGTCGGGCGGTGCGAGCTTGTCGGACAGCTTCATCTGCAGCCGCTCGGCCGACAGCTGGATCGGCGTCAGCGGATTCTTGATCTCGTGCGCGAGCCGCCGCGCGACCTCGCCCCACGCGACCGAACGCTGCGCGGAAATCACGTCGGAAATGTCGTCGAACACGACCACGTAGCCGGACGTCTGCGGATCGTCGGCCTGCCCTTCGACCGTCGACACGAGCCGCGTACCGCGTACGAGCAGCGTCAGCGGATCGGTTTCGCCCGGCACCTCGATCGCGAACTGCTGCTGCCAGTGGCCGCGATCACCGCTGCCGCCGTCGGACGCCGCCTCGCGATCGGCGAACGCCTTGCGTACCATCGCGCCGAACCCGGCGGCCACGCCGATCCGGTCGAGCGTCGTGCCGATCAGCGTGTTGAACGGCTGCCGGAAGATCCGCTCGGCGCCGCGATTGGCCGTCGTCAGCCGGAACTGGCGATCGAGCACGAACACGCCGGCCGTCAGGTTCGCGAGGATGCTCTCGAGATACGTCTTCGAATGCTCGAGCGCGATGCGGTTCTTCTCGACCGCGAGCCGCGCCTCGGACAACTGGCGCGTCATCGCGTTGAACGACTGCGTGAGGAAGCCGAGCTCGTCGCGCGTCTTGATCTCGCGCTTCGGCGTGTAGTCGCCTTCCGTGATCTCCTTCGTGCCCTGCGCGAGCAGGAACAGCGGCCGTGCGAGCTGCTGGCCGAGCGCGAGCGCGAGCATCATCGCGATGAAGGTCGCGAGGAACAGCGCAAGCGTCAGCGTGCCGATGTACATCTTGCGCAGCCCCGTGCGGCCGAGCGACTTTGCCTGGTACTCGCTGTACGCGCGCTGCACGGCGTCCGCGTTGTGCGCGAGCGTCGGCGGCACCGGCTGCGTGAGCTGCAGGAACCGCTCCGCCGGCTGCAGCAGCGACGTCGTCGCGTCGGGAATCGGCCGCACGACGCGCAGCCGCAGCGCGCCCTTCGCGCCGTGTGCGCGCGGGTCGCCGTCGACTTCGCCCTCGATCGCCGCATACGCGCCGTGTTCGCGCGCCTGGCTCAGCATCAGCGGCGTCGGCAGGTCGTCCGGAATAAGCGCCGCGAAATTGCCCGACGCCTGCGCGACGATGTGCAGGTCGGGCGCGGCGCCCGAGCCGCCGCGGCTCGGCTCGACGATCGTCGCGTCCTGCACGCCGAACTGGTCGCGCAGCCGCAGCAGCGTGAGCGTCGTGCCGTTCGTGTTCGCATCGACGCTCGCGAGCTGGTCGGACATCAGCCGCGCCTTCGTCTGCAGATCGGACAGCGACGCATCGAGCATCCCGCGGCCGAGGTTCAGGCCGGCCGTCAGCGCCGTCTCGACGTTCACGTCGAACCACGACTCGATACTGCGCGACACGAACTGGTACGACACGATGTAGATGATCCCGCCCGGCACCACGCCGACGAGCGCGAAGAACACCGCGAGCTTCGCGAGCAGCCGTGTGCCGAACTTGCCCTTCCTCAGGCGCACGACGATCATCCCGATCAGCCCAAGCACCACGAGCAGGAACACGAGCGCGACGACGATGTTCGTCGCGTACAGCCACGAGTAGTAGCGATCGAAGAATTCGGTGTTCGCGCTCGCGGCCGCCAGCAGCACGAGCAGCAGCAGCGCGGTCAGCGCGACGGTCGAGACGATCACGCGGACGAGGAGGCTCTTCCCGCTGGCCGCGCGGCGTACTTTATTTAGCACGTTCGGTCACCGTGAAGTTGAAGCGCTTCCAGTCCGACCCGAGCGTCCAGTCGCGATTGTTCACCGCGTCGACCTGGAACGGCTTCGGCATCAGCGCCGTATCGAGCTGCATCCGCACCGACGCCGTGTAGGTTTCGCCGGCACGCACCTGGTTACGGTCGATCACGTGCCACGACGTGATGTGCCGGACCACCGCGAGCGCATCCTTCAGCGACGGGAAGCCGAGCTGCAGGCCGCCCGTCGACACGCGGTACTCGCGCGTGAGCGGCTGGAACGACAGGCGGATCGTCTGCGTGACCGCCACCGGCTGCTCGTCGAACCAGTACCAGCGCGCGCGGCTCAGCTCGAAGTCGGTCGTGAAGTAAAGCGGGATGCCCTTGTTGACGGCATCCTCGAGGTTCGGATTCAGCTCGAAGTCGAACCGTGCGTCGAGGCTCCAGCCGCTTCCGTCGGACTGGAGCGACGCGCGTTGCACGGCGATCGATTCGGCATGCGCCGGCCGCACGACGGCCAAGCACAGCGTCAACGCGACCAGCAAGACGGCCGCGAGCCGAAAGGGAAAAAGGTGTTTGATCGTCACCGTTTCTGAAACCGCGCGTAGAAAAATCCGTCGTGATCGGTGTTCTGGTCGAGTGCGCCGGCGGCCGCCCGTCCCTGCACGCCGCCCGGCAGCAGTTGGCCGGGGGCGTCCAATCGTACCGCATCTTCACAGGCCGCTTCAAACCAGCGGGCCTGCCCTTCGCCTTCTTCGGGGAAGATCGAACAGGTCACGTAAAGCAGTTCGCCGCCCGGCTTCACGAGCGGCCACAGCGCCGACAGGATGCGACGCTGCTCCGCGACCAGCGCCGGGATGTCGGCCTCGCGGCGCAGCCAGCGGATGTCGGGGTGCCGCCGCACGATGCCGGACGCCGAGCACGGCACGTCGGCCAGGATGCGATCGAACGGACGCCCGTCGTACCACGCGTCCGGCGCGCCCGCGTCGCCGACGCACACGTTCGCCGCGAGCGACAGGCGCACGAGATTCTCGCCGATGCGCGCCGCGCGCGTCGCGTCGCTTTCGAGCGCCACGACTTCCGCGTCGGCGAGTTCGAGAATATGGCCGGTCTTGCCGCCGGGCGCCGCGCACGCGTCGAGCACGCGCATGCCGTCGCGCGCGCCGAGCCATTCGGCCGCGAGCTGCGCGCCGGCGTCCTGCACCGACACCACGCCGTCGGCGAAGCCCGGAATGCGGTCGACCGGCAGCGCCGACGCGAGCCGCACCGCATGCCGGCCGATCGCGACCGCTTCGATTCCGCTCGCACGCAGCGTGTCGAGATACGCATCGACGTTCGCGCGACGCGCGTTCACGCGCAGCGTCAGCGGCCCCTGGCGCTCGCCGGCCGCGAGGATCGCCTGCCACGCGTCGGGCCATGCGCGCTTCACCGCATCGACCCACCACGCACGGTAGTTCCAGCACGCAACCGGATCGTCCTGCATCGCCGCGACGAGTGCGTCGCGCTCGCGCAGGAAACGGCGCAGCACCGCGTTGACCATCCCCTTCGCGAACGCGAATTCGCGCCGCGCACCGATGACGGTGACGGCCTGGTCGACCACCGTGAACGCCGGGTACGCAGCTTCGTCAGGCGGGTCGAGCAGCAGCGCGAACGCGCCGGCGAGCACCGCGTGCACGTGCGCGGGCGGCGCCTTGCTGACGAACTTGCCGATCAGCCAGTCCGCGCTGCCGAGGCGACGCATCGTCCGGTAGGCGACGTCCTGCGTCGCGCCGCGTGCGAGTGCCTGCGCGCCGGACGGCATCTGCGCGAATACCGTCGACAGTGCCGCCGGCAACGCGGTGCCGCGTCGCACCGCATCGACCGCCTGCGCGGCCGCGTCGAGCGCGAAGCCGAGCGAATCGGGCGCCAGGTGCAGCGCAGCCAGGCGCGCCGGGCGGCCGGAAGAAGTCGGAGCGGAAGAACGGGGTCGTGTCATCGGTACGGAATCGGCAAGCAGGCGCGGCAAACAAATGCGGCAAACGGCGGGATCGCAGTCGCCGGATGGCCCGGCGATCCCAAACCGCGCATTGTAGCGTGCGACCATGCTGCCCCTTTGGCCCCTTTACGGCGAGCGCAAATGAAACACCCCGCAGCACGGCGCATGCGGGGTGGCAAGGGGGGCCTCCGCGCGACATCAGCCGCGCGGTACACCGGAGGTCAATCGAAGCGGCCGGTGCGCGCCATCTCCATCAGGCGCGCGATGCGTTCCTCGGTGGCCGGGTGCGTCGAGAACAGGTTCTGCAGGCCGCCGCCGTGCAGCGGGTTCATGATCATCATCTGCGCGGTGGCCGGATGGGCCTCGGCCGCCTGGAACGGAATGCCCGCCGCATAGCGATGAATCTTGTCGAGCGCGGTGGCGAGCGACTGCGGATCGCCGGAAATCTGCGCGCCGCCGCGGTCGGCCTCGAACTCGCGGGCCCGCGAAATCGCCATCTGGATCAAGGCGCCCGCGATCGGCGCGAGCAGCGCGACCGCTATACCCGCGATCGGATTGGCCGGCCGGCCGTTCTCGTCGCGCCCGCCGAAGAACATCGCGAAATTCGCGAGTGCCGAGATCGCACCCGCCATCGTCGCGGTGATCGTCGAGATCAGGATGTCGCGGTGCTTCACGTGCGCGAGCTCGTGCGCCATCACCCCGCGCATCTCGCGCTCCGACAGCACGCGCAGGATACCCGTCGTCGCGGCGACCGCCGCGTGCTCGGGGTTGCGCCCCGTCGCGAACGCGTTCGGCGCATCCTCGTTGATCAGGTAGACGCGCGGCATCGGCAGGTTCGCGCGCGTGGCCAGCTCGCGCACCATCCGGTAGAACTGCGGCGCCGTGTTCTCGTCGACTTCCTGCGCGTTGTACATGCGCAGCACCATCTTGTCCGAGAACCAGTACGAGAAGAAATTCATGCCGAGCGCGAACAGCAGCGCGATCGTCATGCCGCGCGAGCCGCCGATCATCCCGCCGATCACGATGAACAGGGCCGTGATCGCGGCCATCAGCATCGCCGTTTTGACCCAATTGAACATACCCACTCCTTATCCGTCAGGGGACCGCCGCGCATCACAGGGCACGGCGGAAAATTGTAAGCGATTTGTTAGATAAGGTCTTGCCGGAAAAATTCAATCTCAGCGTTGCGACGTTGCAAGACGAAGTCCGAGGCCGACGAACGCGCTGCCGACCGTGCGGTCGAGCCACTTCTTGACGCCCGGCTTGCCGGAAAAGCGCTGTGTGACGCTGCCCGCCACCCACGCGACCAGGCTCGTCCAGACCGTGCTCATCGCGACGAACACCGCGCCGAGGGTCAGGAACGCCCATGTCTTGTGCGGACTGTCGGCCGAGACGAATTGCGGGAAGAACGACACGAAGAACAGCACGACCTTCGGATTCAGCACGTTGGTCCAGAAGCCCTGCATGAACAGCTGGCGCAGCGGCTTGGCGACCGCGACCTGCGCGGCTGCGGCGCCCGACGGCGCGGCGGCCTGCTTCGCGATGATCATCCGCACGCCGAGATAGATCAGGTAGGCGGCGCCGACCAGCTTGATCACCGTGAACGCGGTGGCCGACGCGGCCAGCAGCGCGGTCAGGCCGAACGCGCAGGCGAGCGCGTGAACGCAGCAGCCGGCCGAAATGCCGAACGCCGACATCAGCCCCGCGCCGCGCCCCTGCGCGACGCTGCGGCCGACGATGTAGGCCGTATCAGGGCCGGGCGTGACGTTCAGCAGGAAAACCGCGAACACGAAGAAGCCGAAATGGGTGATGCCGAACATGAAAACCTCGAAACCGGAGAGCGCAGGGAAATTCTACGCGCGCCTGCCGCACCGCGCGACTCGGCCGTCCGGCCAGTTGCGCCGGGCCGGCAGACCGGGTCGAATGGCGCTCAGGCCGTGTCAGTCGACGTCGGGCAGCGCGAACCGCTGGCCCGCGGCGAGCGGCGAACCGGCGAGGAATTCGCGCGCGGGCAGCCGCTTGCCGCCCGGCTTCTGCAGCTGAGTGACGCGCAGCGCGCCGCTGCCGCATGCGACCACCACGCCTTCCGGCGCGGCTTCGACGATCGTGCCGGGCGCCGCGTTGGCCATCGTGCCGCGCGCCGCCACGGGCTCGGCCGCCCACAGCTTGATGGCCGCGCCGTCGAGCGTCGCGACGCCGCCCGGGAACGGATCGAATGCACGCACCTGGCGCGCGAGTACGTCGGCCGGCTTGCGCCAGTCGAGCGCCGCTTCGTGCTTGCCGATCTTTTCCGCGTAGGTCACGCCGTCGGCGGGCTGCGGCGTCGCCGGCAGCGTGCCGTCGCGCTCGAGCCGCACGAGCGCGTCGACGATCAGCCGCGCGCCGTCGGCGGCGAGGCGGTCGTGCAGCGTCGCGGTCGTATCGTCGGGCGCGATCGCGATGCGCGCCTCCTCGATCATCGCGCCGGTGTCGAGGCCGACGTCCATCTGCATCAGCGTGACGCCCGTCTCGGCGTCGCCGGCCTCGATCGCCCGATGGATCGGCGCGGCGCCGCGCCAGCGCGGCAGCAGCGACGCGTGAATGTTGATGCAGCCCGCGCGCGGGATGTCGAGCACTTCCTGCGGCAGCAGCAGGCCGTACGCGGCCACCACCATCACGTCGTGCTGCGTCGTGCGCAGCAGTTCGATCGCGTCGGCCGCCTCCGCCGGGTACTTGCCGGCGCGACGCAGCGACGGCGGTTGCGCGACGGTCATCCCGTGCTCGACGGCGTAGCGCTTCACGGCACTGGCCTGGAGTTTCATCCCGCGGCCGGCCGGGCGATCGGGCTGGGTAAGCACGAGCGGCACCGGGAAACCGGCCTCGTGGATCGCGGCAAGGGCAGCCGCGGCGAATTCCGGCGTGCCGGCAAAAATCACGCGCAACGTATGGGTCATGACAGCGTTCGGGGTCGGGCTGGGTGCACGCGCATCACATCGCGCGTTCGAGTTTCTTCATCTTCGTCTTGATGCGCGTCTGCTTGAGCGGCGACAGGTATTCGACGAACACGCGGCCCATCAGGTGATCCATCTCGTGCTGGACGCACACGGCGAGCAGGCCCTCGCAGTCGAGCTCGAACGTCTCGCCCTGCTCGTTGAGCGCACGCACGCGCACGTGGTCGGGGCGCTCGACTTCGTCGTAGATGCCGGGCACCGACAGGCAGCCTTCTTCATAAGTCTGCTTCGCGTCGCTCGACCACACGATTTCCGGGTTGATGAACGCGCGCAGCTCGTTCTTCTCCTCGGAGACGTCGATCACGATCACGCGCTCGTGCACGTCGACCTGCGTGGCCGCCAGGCCGATGCCGGGCGCCGCGTACATGGTCTCGGCCATGTCGGCGACGAGCTTGCGGATCCGGTCGTCGACCTTGTCGACGGGCTTCGCGACCTTGTGCAGCCGCTTGTCGGGGTAATGAAGAATATTGAGCAAAGCCATGGTGTTCGGTATTCGGTGGAGCGGCGTGCCGCATCGGCCATCCGGCCGGCTGGCGCCGCCGCCGGGATGCAATGAAGATGAGGCGGATGCGTGGCATATCAATGCCGCGGATCGCGCCTCCTGCAATCGGCCGGGCGCCTGCGCGCACGGCCCTGTCGAGTATTTCGGATGATGAAAATTTTATCATGGCGCCACGCGCTTCGCTGGCCGCCGCATTCGAGGGCCGCCTCATGTCGCCGCAAGCGCTGACGCCCGCCGCGCTGCGCGCATGGCTGCAGTTCGCGCATGCGCCCGGCCTCTCGCCTGCCGTGCTGCAACTGCTGCTCGCGGCATTCGGCTCGCCGGAGGCGTTGCTGCGCGCGTCCGACGAGGCGATCGCCACCGTGAGCAGCCCCGCCGCCGCGCAGGCCGTGCGCATGAGCGAGCGCGACGATCTCGATACGCGCACCGCCGCCGCGCTTGCGTGGCTCGACGGGCCGGGCAACGTGCTCGTCACGCTGAGCGATCCGGCCTACCCGCCGCGGCTGCGCGACCTGCACGATCCGCCGCCGCTGCTATATGTAAAGGGAGGGCTCGAGCTGCTGCACGCACGCGGCCTCGCCGTGGTCGGCAGTCGCCATGCGACGCCGCAAGGGCTCGCCGACGCCACGCAGTTCGCCCGCACGTTGTCCGACGCGGGCCTCACGATCGTCTCGGGCCTGGCGCTCGGGATCGACGGCGCCGCGCACCGTGGCGGGCTCGACGGCCGGTCGGGCACCGTCGCGGTGATCGCGACGGGCGCCGATCTCGTCTATCCGGCGCGGCACCGCGCGCTCGCCCACGAGATCGCCGCACACGGCGCGATCGTGTCGGAATGGCCGCTCGGCACGCCGGCCCGCGCCGCGCATTTCCCGCAGCGCAACCGGCTGATCGCCGCGCTCGCGATCGGCGCGCTCGTCGTCGAGGCCGCTCCGCGCTCGGGCTCGCTGATCACCGCGCGGCTCGCGAACGAATTGGGGCGCGACGTGTTCGCGATACCCGGTTCGATCCACGCCCCGCTCGCGCAGGGCTGCCACGCGCTGATCCGCGACGGCGCGAAGCTCACCGCGGCGCCGCTCGACGTGCTCGAGGAATACGGGCTGGACGAACCGGCGGCGCGCGCAACGAGCGGCGCAATGCGAGCCGGCAATCAGGGCTCGAACACCGACGCGCTCCGCGAACCTGAAACTGCCGGCATCGCGCAGGCGAATCGCACGGCGGCGACCACCGCACCGGCCTCAATCGAAGCCGCTCCACCAGGCAATCCGTCGGAACGAGCGGTGCTCGCCGCCCTGGGATACGGCCCCGTGACATACGAATGGCTGGCCGAACACAGCGGCCTGTCCGACGACGTGCTGCATGGCGCGCTGCTCGCGCTGGAACTGGCCGGCCGCGTCGCGAGCGTCGCCGGCGGCCGCTTCGCGCGGCTTGACGCAGCGCCCACCCCCTCCACGCGGGGCGTGCTACATTCCCCGGCATAGGGGCGGCCCGGCCGCCGACGCTACCCAAGGAATGCCATGCCCGCGCTGAATCTCGACACCGATGCCGATCGGATCGCCGAGCGCCTCGCCGATCCCGGCACGTTGCTGGTCGCCTGCCTGTGCGCCGAGTGGTGCGGCACGTGCCGCGACTACCGCACCGCCTTCGACCAGCTCGCCGACGCGCATCCGGACGCCTGCTTCGCCTGGATCGACATCGAAACCCACGCCGACCGGCTCGACGATCTCGACGTCGAGAACTTCCCGACCATCCTGATCGAGGATGCCCACACCGCGCGCTTCTTCGGCACGGTGCTGCCGCACGCGGCGATCGTCGAGCGCATGCTGTCCGACCTGAGCGCGGTGCCAGGTGCGCCGCACGCACCGAAATTGCGCGACGTCCTGAACGTCGAAGCCTGAATTCGCGGCCGGCCCGGCGGTTTTGCGCCCGTTTGCGCGCGCCGCCGCGTCGGACGCTTGCCGCCGTTGCGCCCCCCCCCTCTATGATGAGCCGCTTTTTACACGCCGAGCCGCCGTCGCTGCGGCGTGTGCTATAAAGCGGTCGTAAAAGGGACCCACAACCGGCGAACCCGGTCTACCAACACACACCTGTCATGTCCAAAGCACTGATCATTGCGGAAAAGCCTTCTGTCGCGAACGACATCGCACGCGCTTTGGGCGGCTTTACCAAGCATGACGAGTATTACGAGAGCGACGATTTCGTCCTTTCGTCCGCTGTCGGCCACCTGCTGGAAATCGCCGCCCCGGAAGAGTACGAGGTCAAGCGCGGGAAATGGAGCTTCGCGCATCTTCCCGTCATTCCGCCGCATTTCGACCTGAACCCGATCGCAAAAAGCGAGTCGCGCCTCAAGGTGCTCACGAAGCTGATGAAGCGCAAGGACGTCGACCGCCTGATCAACGCATGTGACGCGGGGCGCGAAGGCGAGCTGATTTTCCGCCTGATCGCGCAGCACGCGAAGGCCAAGCAGCCGGTCCAGCGCCTGTGGCTGCAATCGATGACGCCGCAGGCGATCCGCGACGGTTTCGCGAACCTGCGCAGCGACTCCGACATGCAGCCGCTTGCCGACGCCGCACGCTGCCGCTCGGAAGCCGACTGGCTCGTCGGGATCAACGGCACCCGCGCGATGACCGCGTTCAACAGCAAGGGCGGCGGCTTCTTCCTGACCACCGTCGGTCGCGTTCAGACGCCAACGTTGTCGATCGTCGTCGAACGCGAAGAGAAAATCCGCCGCTTCATCCCGCGCGACTACTGGGAAGTGAAAGCCGAATTCGCGTGCGCGGGCGGCTTCTACGAAGGCAAGTGGTTCGACCCGAAATTCAAGCGCGACGAATTCGATCCGGAAAAGCGCGATTCCCGCCTGTGGAGCCTGCCGGCCGCCGAAACGATCGTCGCCGCCTGCCGCGACCAGGTCGGCACGGTGTCCGAGGAATCGAAGCCGTCGACGCAGCTGTCGCCGCTGCTGTTCGACCTGACGAGCCTGCAGCGCGAGGCGAACAGCCGCTTCGGCTTCTCCGCGAAGAATACGCTCGGCCTCGCCCAGGCGCTGTATGAAAAGCACAAGGTGCTGACCTACCCGCGTACCGACGCGCGCGCGCTGCCGGAAGACTACCTGTCGACGGTCCAGTCCACGCTCGAGATGCTCAAGGAGAGCCACAACTACCTGCCGCATGCCAAGCAGGTGCTCGACAAGGGCTGGGTGAAGCCGAACAAGCGGATCTTCGACAACTCGAAGATCAGCGATCACTTTGCCATCATCCCGACGCTGCAGGCGCCGAAGTCGCTGTCCGAGCCGGAGCAGAAGCTGTACGACATGGTCGTGAAGCGCTTCCTCGCGGTGTTCTTCCCGGCCGCCGAATTCCGCGTGACGACGCGCATCACCGAAGTCGCCGGGCATCACTTCAAGACCGAAGGCAAGGTGCTCGTCGAACCGGGCTGGCTGCAGGTGTACGGCCGCGACGCCGAAGGCGCGGACGCGAACCTCGTGCCGGTGCAGAAGGACGAGAAGGTGAAAACGGACGAAATCGCCGCCGTCGCGCTCGTGACCAAGCCGCCCGCACGCTACTCGGAAGCGACGCTGCTGTCCGCGATGGAAGGCGCCGGCAAGCTGGTCGAGGACGACGAGTTGCGCGAGGCGATGGCCGCGAAAGGTCTCGGCACGCCGGCGACGCGCGCGGCGATCATCGAAGGCCTGCTCGGAGAGAAGTACCTGCTGCGCGAGGGCCGCGAACTGATCCCGACCGCGAAGGCATTCCAGCTGATGACGCTGCTGCGCGGCCTCGGCGTGAAGGAGCTCACCGCGCCCGAGCTCACCGGCGAATGGGAATACAAGCTGTCGCAGATGGAGCGCGGCAATCTCGGCCGCGACGCGTTCATGCAGGAAATCGCCCGCATGACGCAGCAGATCGTCAAGCGCGCGAAGGAATACGATTCCGACACGATTCCCGGCGACTACGCAACGCTCGAGACGCCGTGCCCGAACTGCGGCGGCCAGGTGAAGGAAAACTACCGCCGCTTCGCGTGCACGAAGTGCGACTTCTCGATCTCGAAGATCCCGGGCAGCCGGCAGTTCGAGATTCCGGAAGTCGAGGAGCTGCTGCAGAAGAAGGAAATCGGGCCGCTGTCCGGGTTCCGCAGCAAGATGGGGCGCCCGTTCTCCGCGATCCTCAAGCTGTCCTTCGACGACGAGACGAAGAACTACAAGCTCGAGTTCGATTTCGGCCAGGACCAGGGCGGCGAGGAAGGCGAAGCGCCCGACTTCTCCGCGCAGGAACCGGTCGGCGCGTGCCCGAAGTGCAAGGGCCGCGTGTTCGAGCACGGGATGAGCTACGTGTGCGAGCACTCGGTCGCGAACCCGAAGACCTGCGACTTCCGCTCGGGCAAGGTGATCCTGCAACAGGAAATCACGCGCGAGCAGATGGGCAAGCTGCTGGCCGACGGCCGCACGGATCTGCTGCCGAACTTCAAGTCGTCGCGCACCGGCCGCAACTTCAAGGCGTTCCTCGTGAAGCAGCCGGACGGCAAGATCGGTTTCGAGTTCGAGAAGAAGGAGCCGAAAGCCGCCGCCGCGAAGAAGACGGCCAAATCGGCGACGAAGGACGCCGAAACCGTGACGGAAGGCGCCGAGGAGAAACCGGCACCGGCCCGCAAGACCGCCGCCCGCAAAACCACGGCGCGCAAGACGGGTTCGTGACGGCCCGACCGCCGGGCGCCGCCTGCGGCGCGTCCGGCGCCGGCACGCAGCCATAAAAAAACGCGGATCGAACGATCCGCGTTTTTTCTTTGTGCCGGCAGGGGCGCTGCCGGGCCTGGGCCGCCGAGCCGTTACAGCGGCGACGGCACCGCCACGCGCGTGCGCGGCGAACGCGCCAGACGCGGCTGCAGGTTCGGATCGGTCGATTCGGGCTGCTCGGCACGCATCTCGACGCCGATCGGCGGCAGCGTCGCGCCCTGCGCGGCCCACTGTTCGCCCATCATCGCGTCGGTCGAATGGCTGAAATGCTCGACGAGATGGTCGATGAACGTGCGCACCTTCGCCGGCAGATGGCGCCGGCTCGGGTAGGCAATGTTGATCTCGACCTGCGGCAGCCGGAAATCCGGCAGCAGCCGCACGAGCGCGCCGCGCGCGATGTCGCTGCCGATCAGGTAGCTCGGCAGGATCGCGACCCCCATCCCGAGCAACGCGAACTGGCGCAGCATCGCGGTGTTGTTCGCGACGATCACGTTGGTCGGGCGCACGCGCACTTCGCCGTCCGGCCCCGTGAACACGCGCTCGTCGCCCCAGTATTCGGTCGGCAGGCTCAGCGCCGGATGCTCGGCGAGCTGTTCCGGATGCGTCGGCACGCCGTGCTTCTCCAGATAGCTCGGCGTCGCGCACACGGTCATGCAGCCGGTGGTCAGGCGCCGCGTGACGATGCTCGCGCTGCGCATCTGGCGCGTGACGACGATGCCGACGTCGAAGCCTTCCTCGACGAGATCGACCTGCCGGTCGACCAGCGTGAGATCCGGCACCACCTTCGGGAAATTCTCCGTGTACGACTGCAGCACGGGCGCGAGGTTGTGCAGGCCGAACACGACCGGCGCAACGATGCGCAGCGTGCCGACCGGCTCGTGATTGCGTGCGACGACCATCTGCTCGACATCCTCGAGCTCGTCGAGGATCTGGCGGGCACGCTCCAGATAGACCTGACCCGACTCCGTCAGGGAGAGGCTGCGCGTGGTGCGGTTAAGCAAACGCGTGCCGAGCCGGCCTTCCAGATCGGCGACGTGGCGCGTCGCGACCGCGTTGGAGATATCCATTGCGCTCGCGGCCCGCGCGAAACTGCCGAGATCTGCAACCTTGACGAACACGCGCATCGACTGCAAATGATCCATAAACGACTCCTGCCGCTGTTACAACTTCAAAAAGATGAAGCAAATGCGTAATTCTCCTACGACAGCGGAAATGATGCAGAGTTGCTCAACAAGGGGCCGGTTGACGATAAAAATAGTCAAAAATCCTCGCCTTCCGCGGATAGTTGATCCAATTATTCTGCTTGGAGCAACAATTGGGTGAACCTCGTCGAGGAAGTGGCCGAATCAGGAAGGACCTATTTGATGCGACACAACAGCGCACCCCGTCGCACGACGCAGGAGCGGCGCCGGGTGTGGCCGGCGCCGATTGCGGCGGAGCGTAACAACCTGTTAAAAAGACACCACGAAGGCGGCCGACGTTGCATCATGTCGGCCCCGGCCGGGCGGGACGGGCGCGCAACGTGCGCCACCGCCACGGCCGCTTTCAACGCGCGACACCCCGTTCACCATGAAAATTGCCATCCTCGACGACTACCAGGACGCCGTCCGCAAGCTGAACTGCTTCGAGATGCTCGCCGGCCACGACGTAAAGGTCTTCAACAATACGGTGCGCGGCCTGGGACAGCTCGCCAGCCGTCTGGCGGAAGTCGAGGCGCTCGTGCTGATTCGTGAACGGACCCCGATTACCTCGCAGCTGCTGTCGAAGCTGCCGAACCTGCGCATGATCAGCCAGACCGGCCGCGTGTCGAGCCACATCGATCTCGACGCGTGTACCGACCGCGGCATCGCGGTGCTCGAAGGCACCGGTTCGCCGGTCGCGCCGGCCGAGCTGACCTGGGCGCTCGTGATGGCCGCCCAGCGCCGCATTCCGCAATACGTCGCGAACCTGAAGCAAGGCGCGTGGCAGCAGTCGGGCCTGAAGACGTCGGCGCTGCCGCCGAACTTCGGCCTCGGCCAGGTGCTGCGCGGCCAGACGCTCGGCATCTGGGGCTACGGGAAGATCGGCCGGCTCGTCGCCGGTTACGGCAAGGCGTTCGGGATGAACGTGCTGGTATGGGGCCGCGAGCATTCGCTCGAAGCCGCACGCGCCGACGGCTACACGGCCGCCGACAGCCGGGAAGCGCTGTTCGAGCAGAGCGACGTGCTGTCGCTGCACCTGCGCCTGCATGACGACACGCGCGGCATCGTGAAGCAGGAAGACCTGATGCGGATGAAGCCGACGTCGCTGCTCGTCAACACGAGCCGCGCCGAGCTGCTCGAGGAAAACGCGCTCGTCAACGCGCTGTCGCACAACCGTCCGGGGATGGTCGCGATCGACGTGTTCGAAAGCGAGCCGATCCTGCAGGGCTACAGCCTGCTGCGGATGGAAAACGTGATCTGCACGCCGCACATCGGCTACGTCGAACGCGAAAGCTACGAACTGTATTTCAGCGCCGCATTCCGCAACATTCTCGCGTTCGACGACGGCGACATGTCGAGCGTCGCCAACCCGGAAGCGCTGACGCCGATCCGCAAGCGCTGATCGCACGGGCCGCGCGCCGCGCGGCCCCACCGTTTCATTCCCCGCTCGTCAGGCGGCCACGCGGCCGCCCGTCATCGCGCCGACGCGCGCGAGGAAGTGCTCGCCGTCGCGCCGTCCGAGATCGTACGCATGCCGCATCTGCGACGGGCTCGTGTAGTCCCAGCTCGAAATCGGTACCTTGCTCGACGGCTGCACATACAACCGCCGCTGGTCGCCATGCGCGACCGTGAACATCTGCGGACGCGGATACAGCCGGGTGACGAGCACCAGCACGTCGCCCGGCGACGGATCGAGCGCATCGACCGGCACGTTGTCGACCATCCCGCCGTCGAGCACCGGCCGGCCGCCACGCCGCAGCACCGGCGTGAACGGCGGCGTGCAGGACGACTGCAGGATCAGGTCGGCGAGCTCGTCGACTTGCGTGCAGGCCTGCGCCCGCACGAATTCGGGCCGGAAACCGAGCGTGCGCCCGAGCGTCGGGTGCAGCGTCTTGCGCACGTACTTCTCGATGTTGTATGCGACGAGGCCGGCCGCGACGGCGCTGCGCGCGCCGAGCCAGCGCGGCACGTGCGACACGCCGATGCGGATCTCCGGCGCCGTGGCGAGCTTCGCGAACGGCTCGCCGTAAATGTCGAGCAGCGCCTGACGATAGATCCGGTAATGCGGAAACACGGGCTCGCGCCCGAACAGGTTGCCCCAGTACGCATTCTTCCGGTTGTGGCGCAGCGCTTCTTCGTAATAGCGCATCACCCACGCGGCGTCGCGTGTATACAGCATGCAGGCGGTGGCCGCGCCGGCCGAGATGCCGGTGATCACGCGCGGGCGCAGGTCGAGGGCCGGCCGCGCGACGTCCCAGAAGCCGGCCTGCCACCAGCAGCGATTGCCGCCGCCCGCAAAGACGATCTGGTCGAACATCGCGCCGCTCAGCTGACGAGCGCGTAGGTCGACGTCGCGTGAACGGCAATCTTGCCGTCCTCGTCGAACAGCTCGACTTCGCCGAACACGAGGTTGCGGCCCATCCGCAGCACGCGCGCGGTGACGAGCACGTCGCCCTTGCGCACGGGACGCATGAAGTTCGTGTTCAGCGACACCGTCGTCATCGGCCGGAATTCGCCGAGCGCGGACGAGATCGCGACCACCATCGCGGTGTCGGCGGCCGCCGTGAACACCTGGCCGCAGATGATGCCGCCCGAATGGCGGAACTCGCCGGAAAACGGCAGGCGCAGCGTGACGCTGTCATCGCCGATCGACACGGGGACCAGACCCAGCGAGCGGACCCACGGGGCCAGCAGGCGATCCAGCAATTCGCGGACTGCGTTTTCGTCCATCTTCGGATGTCCAGAAAACGTTGCGCGACCGCCGCGCAACGCGTGTGGCGTCATCATACCGGGAGCGCGCAAACTGCGATCGCTCGTTACCGCGCTGACAGCCGCGGTTGTCTTGACGAAATATTTTCAGGAAATTTGCACAAAGGGCTTGCCATGTCCTGAAAACCCCGGCATAATCTTTCTTCTGTTGGGGGCGTTAGCTCAGTTGGTAGAGCAGCGGACTCTTAATCCGTAGGTCGAGTGTTCGAGTCACTCACGCCCCACCAGGAATTCCAAAGGCCGGTCAGCGAAAGCTGACCGGCCTTTTCCGTTTTGGCCGCCGCATTCATCGCGGCGCGCGCCTTTGGCGGCGATACGCGAGCGCACGCCCGTTGCACATCGTTTCCGCTAGAATCCTCCGACAAATATCACACGACCGGCGCAGGGTTCGTCGTTTGCCCGCCGGCACTGAGAGAACATGGGACGTCAGACATGGAAGCATGTGAACGAGACGCGACCATTCAGAGGGCATGGTTGCGCCGATATCGGCCCGTCCGTCGCGATGGGCCGTGCATCCGGACACACCCGACTCCGCACGGCGCACGAACCGGATCGCGTCATGCCCGGTAAGGACGCGCTGCTCGCACTGATGATCGGCGTCGTCCTGTTCGTGCTGGCCGGCGTGCTCGCCATCACGGCCGGCCGGGAACCGGGCAATCTGGTCCGCGCGCCGGGCACGGTCGTGCGCATCGTCCAGGACAGCGACGCGATGCACGCGTACCGGCCGATCGTCGCGTACCTCGCGAACGACGGCCAGCGCCGCGAAGTCGCCGGCAATACCGCGTCGACGGTCCCCGCCTACGACATCGGCGAGAACGTCGACGTCCTGCTCGACCCCGATCACCCCGAACGCCCCGCGCTGATCGACGATTTCACGCAACGCTGGTTTCCGGCGGCCGTGCCGGCGCTGCTCGCCGTCGCGTCGTTCGCGATCGGCGGCCTGCTGATTGCCCGCGAGCGTCGCCACCGGCAATCGGACCCGGCGCCGCGCCGCGTCGTGCACACGCCGGCACGGCGTCGCTGGGATGTCGCGATCGTGCTGATTCCGATCGCGATCGGCACGGGCTTCCTCGCCGGCGCCGGCGCGGCCGGCCTGCGTCAGTGGCAGATCGTCCATCACTATGCGCGCTCGACCGGCCATGTGGTCGAGATCGCGAAAAACGGGCGGTCGTCACGGTCGCGCACGTCACTGTATTCGGCCGTCGTCGCGTTCACGACCGACAGCGGGCGGCTGATCACGTTCGCGCAGGGCTCGGCGTCGTCGCACCCGGGCCTGCACGAAGGCGACGCGGTCAACGTGCTGTACGACCCCGTCACGCCCGAGCGTGCGCTCGTCGACCGCTTCTGGGATCGCTGGGGCCTGACGGCCATCCTGTTCGCGATCGGTGCGCCGTTCCTGGCGGCCGGGCTGTTCGTCGCCGCGACGCTATGGCCCGACCATCGGCCCCACGGCACTGCTCAATGACGCACGCGCGGCGCGGCCACCGCCGCAGCGCGCGTGTCACCGCTCCCTGAACGCCTCCACCTTCGCGCGATTCCCGCACGTGCGCATGTCGCACCACCGTCGCCCGACGCCGCGGCCGCGATCGACGAAGAACCACGTACACCGGCCGCACTGCCGCACCCGCGCGAAATCGTCGCTGCGCATCAGATCCTCGAAACCGAGCGCGATCGCATCGACCCAGCGCGACGCGGCCCGCGCATCGGGCCGCCACGCGAAGCGGCCGCCGACCGCATCGAATGCGCTGCGCCCGATCGCATCGCGGATCGCCACCGCGAGCCGCTCCGCCGCGCGCGCGCGCGCGCTGCCGCCACCTTCAGCCGTCAGATGTGCGATCGCGACGTACGCGTCTTCGCGAAAGCGGCGCAGCGCCGCGAGTTCGTCGGGGCCGTCCTGCCGCGGATGACGTAGCAGCCGCGCCAGATCGTCCGGCGCCGGCAACCCCGCTTTCCCGGCCCACGCGCGCACGGCCGGCCAGTCGACGAGCTTGTCCTCGGCGCGCGTCTTGCCCGTGTCGGCCACCGTGTTGAGGAAGTCGAGCGCCGGATGGCCGCCGACGAAATCGGCCGCGCGCCATTCGTGCCGGGGTCGCACCGGGTCGGATCGAGTAACCATTTATTTTCACCTATTCGGTTTCACATCCGGACAATCCGGCGTAACCTGTTAACAACCAAAACAGGTTAGCACGGAGAAGCCGATGCTCGAACTCCCGAACCGCTTCAATTTCGAAGGCCACCGGATTGCATGGGGCACGCTCGGCGAAGGGCCGCCGCTCGTGCTGGTGCACGGCACGCCGTTTTCGTCGCAGGTATGGCGCCGGATCGCGCCGTGGCTCGCGCGGCGCCATCGCGTGTATTTCTACGACCTGCTCGGCTACGGGCAGTCCGACATGCCGGACGCGGACGTGTCGCTGGGTCGCCAGAACGCGCTGTTCGGCGCGCTGCTGAATGAATGGAAACTCGCGCGGCCGCGCGTGCTCGCGCACGACTACGGCGGCGCAACCGCACTGCGCGCACACTTTCTCGACGGCATCGCATATGCGGATCTCACGCTGGTGAACCCGGTCGCGATCGCGCCGCAAGGCTCGCCGTTCGTCCGCCACGTCGCGCAGCACGAAGCCGCGTTCACCGGCCTGCCCGCGTACGCGCATCACGCGCTTCTGTCGGCCTATCTCGGCAATGCGGTCGCGCGCCCGCTGAGCGACGACGCGCTGTCGATCTACCGTGCACCGTGGCTCACGCCGGCCGGCCAGGCCGCGTTCTATCGGCAGATCGCGCAGATGCGCCAGCGCTACATCGAGGAAGCGGAGGCCCGCTACGCGCCGCCGGACTTTCCGGTGCGCATCGTGTGGGGCGAGGACGACGCGTGGATTCCGCTCGAGCAAGGGCAGGCGCTAGCCGATCGCATCGCGAACGGCCAGTTGATCCGGGTGCCGCACGCGGGCCATCTGGTTCAGGAAGATGCGCCCGAAGCGATCGTCGCCGCGGTGCTAGACGGATACGCGCAACGCTGAGCGCGCCCCCATCGCGCCGCGTCGTCAGAACGCCGGCACGCCTTGCGCGAGCGTCGCGACGAACTTCGCGGTGCGCGGGTCGCGCGGCCGGCCGAACAGGTCGCGCGATGCGCCGGCTTCGACGATGCGGCCATCGGCGAGAAACACCGCATCGTGCGCGATCGACGCGGCGAGGCGCAGGTCGTGCGTGGCCATCAGCATCGTCGCGCCTTCACGCGCGAGCTGGCGCAGCACCTCGACCACTTCGACGGACAGCTCCGGATCGAGCGCCGACGTCGGTTCGTCGCACAGCAGCACCTGCGGCGACGGCGCGAGCGCCCGCGCGATCGCCACGCGCTGCTGCTGGCCGCCCGACAGCGTGGCCGGCCATGCGTCGGCCTTGTCTGCGATGCCGACCTTGTCGAGCAGCGCGAGCGCGCGCTCCCGGGCCCGCTCGCGCGGCCAGCGCTGCACGGTCACGAGCCCCTCCATCACGTTCTGCACGACGCTCAGGTGCGGAAACAACTGGAAGTTCTGGAACACCATGCCGGTCTGCTTGCGCACCGCGAACACCGCGTCGCGCGACGGCCGGCGCGCCGGCACGAAGTCGATGCGCGCGTCACCGACAACCAGCGCACCCGCCTCCGGCACTTCGAGCAGGTTCACGCAGCGCAGCAGCGTGCTCTTGCCGCTGCCGGACGGCCCGATCAGCGCGGTCACGCTGCCCGGCTGCAACGCGAGGTCGATTCCGCTCAGCACGCGATGCGCGCCGAACGACTTGTCGATGCGTTCGAGGCGGATCATCGCAACTCCGCGTGGAACAGCGCGTGCCGGCCGAAGCGGGTTTCGAGGCGACGTTGCAGCGTGGACAGCACCGAGCTGAACAGCAGATAGATCAGCGCGGCTTCGGTATAGAGAATCAGCGGCTCGTAGGTCACGGCCGCGATGCGTTGCGCGGCCTGGAAGATCTCGGGCACCGTCAGCACGGCCGCGAGCGACGTGTCCTTCACGAGCGAGATGAACGAGTTCGACAGCGCGGGCAGCGCGACGCGCGCGGCCTGCGGCAGGATCGCGCGGCGCAGCGCCTGCGCGCGCGTCATCGACATCGAGTACGCGGCCTCCCACTGCCCTTTCGGCATCGATTCGATCACGCCGCGAATCACTTCCGCGTTGTACGCGCCGACGTTCAGCGAGAAACCGATCACGGCGGCCGTCAGCGGATCGAGCACGATGCCGACGTTCGGCAATCCATAGAAGATCACGAACAACTGCACGAGCAGCGGCGAGCCGCGGAACAGCCAGATGTAGAACCGCACGACGGCCTGCGCCCAGCGCGGCCCGAACAGCCGCGTGAGCGCCGCGCCGAACGCAAGCAATAAACCGATCGCGAACGACGCGAGCGTGAGCGGAACCGTGAACACGAGCCCTGCAACGAGCAGGGGCCGCAGCGATTCCGCCATCAGGTGCAGCCAGGCCGGCATCGTTCAGCCTCGCGTCACGGCTGCGACACGTCGCGGCCGAAGTACTTCTGCGAGATCTTCGCGTAGGTGCCGTCCGCCTTGATGTCCGCGAGCGCCTTGTCGATCGCGGCCACCAGCGCCGGGCTGCCCTTGCGCAGCAGTACGCCGGACGCGTCGCCCGCGCCGGTCTGGTCGGTCGCCGCGATCTTCAGTTTCGCGTCGGGCTTGTGCTTGCGGAAATCGAGGTACGACAGCGAATCGTTGATCGTCGCATCGACGCGCCCCGACGTCAGCAGGTCGATCGATTCGTTGAAGCCCTGCACGGGCACCACGTCGGCGCCGTGCGCGGCCGCGAGCTTGCCGAAATTGCTAGTCAGCGTGTTCGCGGATTTCTTGCCCTTCAGGTCGTCGAACGAGCGGATCGTCGTGTTGTCCGCGCGCACGATCAGCACCGCGTGCGACGTGATGTACGGCGTCGAGAAATCGTATTTCGCCTTGCGCGCATCGGTGATCGACACTTCGTTGACGACCGCGTCGTAGCGGTTCACGTCGAGGCCCGCGATCAGCCCGTCCCATTTGCCTTCGACGAACTGCGGCTTCACGCCGAGGCGCTGCGCGATCGCGGTCGCGATGTCGACGTCGAAGCCGGTCAGCTTGCCCGTCTCGTCGTGGTACGTGAACGGCGCGTAGGTGCCTTCGGTGCCGACGCGGAACACGCCGGCCGACTTGATCTGCGACAGGTCGTCGGCAGCCAGCGCACTGGTGGCCGCGGTGGCCTGCAGCAGCGCGACGACCAGGAGGGAGCGGAGGAATTTCATGGTGCGGACCCCGAATGATTGGAGAGAATCATCCCGCCGGCATGCGTACGCCGTTCGAGAGGTCCGCGAATTCTACCGACGCGTCGAGGCGCGGCAAAAACGCAAATCGGCTAACGATATGAGCCGATCGAATAACGCCCGCACCGGCCGCCAGGCCGGCGCGGGATCTTACACACCGCTTACCAGGGCAGCGAATACGTCTTCGTATTCGTGAAGCTCTTCATCGCTTCCTGCACGCCCTCCTTGTAGCCGAGCCCCGAATCCTTCACGCCGCCGAACGGCGTCAGTTCGAGCCGATAGCCGGGCACTTCGCGCACGTTCACGCTGCCGACTTCCAGCTCGGTGATGAAGCGCGTGATGTGGTCGAAGCGGTTCGTGCACACCGACGACGACAGCGCGTAGTCGGTGCTGTTCGACATCCGGATCGCCTCGTCGATGTCGCGAAAACGCATGATCGGCGACACCGGCCCGAAGGTTTCGTGCTTGACCAGCGGCATGTCGGGCGTCACGCGATCGACGACGGTCGGCGAATACAGCGCGCCGTCGCGCACGTTGCCGACCAGCAGCCGCGCGCCGCGCGCGATCGCGTCGTTGACCTGCTGCTCGCAGAACTTCGCCGCCGCTTCGTCGATCACCGTGCCCATGTCGACCGACGGATCGGACGGGTTGCCGTACGACCAGGCGCGCGTCTTCTCGACGACGAGCGCCGTGAAGCGATCGGCCACCGCCTCGTGCACGAGCATCCGCTTGATCGCCGTGCAGCGCTGCCCCGAATTCTTGTACGAGCCCGACACCGCGAGCGTGCTCGCTTCGTCGAGATCGGCATCTTCCATCACGATGATCGGATCGTTGCCGCCGAGTTCGAGCACCGCGCGCCGGTAGCCCATCCGCGCGGCGATCGACTTGCCGATCGACACGCCGCCGGTGAACGTGATCAGGTCGATCGCCGGGTTCGTGATCAGCTCGTCGGCGATTTCCTTCGGGTCGCCGGTGATCACCTGCAGCATCTGCGGCGGCAGGCCGGCTTCGTACAGGATGTCCGCGAACAGATAACACGACAGCGGCACCTTCTCCGACGGCTTCACGACGATCCGGTTGTTGGTCGCGACCGACGGCACGATCTTGTGCGCGACCTGGTTCATCGGGTGATTGAACGGCGTGATCGCCGAAATCACGCCGAGCAGCGGATCGCGCTGCGTGTACACGCGGCGCTTCTTGCCGTGCGGCGTCAGATCGCACGAGAAGATCTGCCCGTCGTCCTTCAGCACTTCGCCGGCGCCGAACGTGAGCACGTCGGCCACGCGGCCGGCCTCGTAAGTCGAATCCTTGATGCACAA
>FTHQ01000438.1_pt1 | contig 23749 bp, 26 predicted proteins | sample 1641001 | NCBI WGS metagenome assembly FTHQ01 (sample SAMEA3914872, study PRJEB12502) | metagenome | biome: forest; material: soil | place: Canada | collected 2011-07-03 | depth 0.3 m | reverse complement strand
CCAGACGCGCCGCTAGCACCTCATTCTCGTGGTCTGGCTTCGCGTCGTAATGCAGCACGCTGCGAGAAAGCCCGACAAGCCGGCAGGCGCGGCGCTCGGAGATGTTGACCTTCCCCCGAATCGCCGATACTGCTTCGCGTTTGGCTTGCGGGCTCAGGGCTTTCCCTTGACGACGACCTTCAACGCTTCCATATCGAGCATTGCTTCGGCCAGCAGCTTCTTCAGCCGGGCATTCTCCACCTCGAGGTTCTTGAGCCGGCGGGCTTCCGAGACCTCCATGCCGCCGAACTTCGCACGCCAAGTGTAGAACGACGCATCACTGAACCCGTGCTTCCTGCACAGTTCCTTGACCGGCATACCGGCCTCGGCTTCCTTCAGAAACCCGATGATTTGCTGTTCCGTAAAGCGCTTCTTCATGTTCGTCTTCTTCTCCGAAAACGAACTTTACTAGACTCCGGCTGGCCCTGTTTGCAGGGGGCAGGTCAGATCCTCCGGCTCCCGCCACCAAGCCATCCCCCGAATAAAGTCCCGCGATTTGATACGATCGAACTGTCGTCGACGATGGCATCCGCCGACGTTCGTGTTCGAAACCAGGTTTTGAGGGCAGAGGGCGGGGAATGAATATCGGCGACGCGTCGCGCGAATCCGGGGTCAGCGCAAAAATGATCCGGTACTACGAACAAGTCGGCCTTCTTGCGCCGAGCAAGCGCACCGATGCCGGCTACCGGATCTACGGTGCGGACGAAGTCCATACCCTGCGGTTCATCCGTCAGGCACGACGGCTCGGCTTTCTCGTCGAGGACATTCGCAAGCTGCTGATGCTCTGGCAGGATCGCTCACGCGCCAGCGCCGAAGTGAAATCGATCGCTCTCGAGCATGTGGCCGAACTCGACAAACGCATCGCGGAGCTAAGCGACATGCGCGACACACTGGCCGACCTCGCCGCGCACTGCCATGGTGACGGACGACCTGAATGCCCGATTTTGGCGCGCCTCGCCGACCCGGTCGATGAACCAAATTAGTGCGTGTTCTCGAGCCTAAAAACAAGCCCTGGAGCAATATCCATCAAAATCAATGGGTTATGTGATGTTTGCCTCAGTCCATTCCAAATGGGAATGGTTGCCATGCAAGTATTTCACTAGCATCTTGGTGCGGCGTCGCTATAATTCGGGATAACCCTATACGGGAAATCCCTGAATCTCGATTCACCAGGGGTCCCTCTTCCTTGGAGAACGTCATGATCGCCTACATCGTCGAAAAGCTGAGCAACTGGTTCGAATCCGCAGAACGTGAGCGCCGTGAGGCCTACCTCGCCACGTCGTCGGACATCGTCCAGCTCGAGAGCCGCATCCGCTCGCTCGAAACCAACGGCTACTCGCTGTAATCGCAGTCCCCGTCAGGTGCCGAGCGGCGCCGAACGATAAGCAAGCCCCGTATTGACGGGGCTTTGTTTTTTGTGCGTCGGATCTGGCGAAATCGTCGGTGCAGCGCTATGGTATGGACCTGCTTTTCATCCTGAAGGACACGATCATGCGTTTGGGTGTCGATGTGCCTCGCAGTGCCCGCGCGCGTCTCGTTTTGGGCGCGGCTGTGCTCGTCCATGGCCTCGCGGCTGGTGCCGCGACATCGTCCAAACCGCTGGTGCTCGATACGCAGCGCGGTATCCAGGACGGCAAGGGCGGATGGGTGCTGCAGACGGCACCGCTGTCGTCGCAGCCGATCGCCGAGCCGGCAGGCATGCGCGCTCCGGCCGGGCAGGCGCCGAACACGTCGGTTCCATTGTTCGTCGCCCCGTATATCAATGTTCCCGCGTGGGACGGGCAACCCGCCTATCAGCCGAGGCTCGCGCCGCGACCGCAGCCGTAACGGCCGGTCGCCGGATCAGTTGCCGCGGTGCTCGATCTGGCAGCGAGCGCCGCTATCCTGTCCCAGCATCTCGACCAGGTAGGGCAGAACCTCGTTCATGCTCTGGGCGAGCGTATACGGCGGATTGAGGATGAACATCCCGCTGCCGTAGAGGCCCAGCCCGTCGGTCGGCGGATTCGACACCGTCAGCGTCAGGTGCAGCCAGTTGTTCGGCTGCAGGCGCTTCAACTGCTCGGGAAAGCGTTGCGATTCCGTCCGCGTGACCTGCGGATACCAGATGGCATAGCAGCCGGTCGCGAAACGCTTCAGGCATTCCGTCACGCAGCTCACCGTGCGCGCGTAGTCCTTCTTGTCCTCGTAGGACGGATCGATCAGCACGAGTGCACGTCGCGGCGGCGGCGGCAGCAGCGCCTTGATACCTTCGAAGCCGTCACCGGCGAAGATCATCGCGCGTCGCCCCGCATCGCGGAAATTGTGGCGCAGCACATCGATTTCCGTCGTGTGCATTTCGAACAGGCGCATACGATCCTGCTCGCGCATCGATCGCCATGCGATGTACGGTGAACCCGGGTAGAAGTGCAGTTCGCCGTCGTCGTTCAGCGCGCGGACTTCATCCACATAGTCGCCGAGCGCCTCCGGCAGGTTCTTTTCGTTCCACAGTTGGCCGATGCCGGTATCGAATTCCGACGTCTTCGCTGCATAACCGTCGCGCAGCGAGTACACGCCGGCGCCCGCGTGCGTATCGATGTACCAGTACGATTTGTCTTTCTTGTTCAGGTAGCGCAGCAGTTGGACGACGACGGCGTGCTTGAGCACGTCCGCGTGGTTGCCTGCGTGAAAACCGTGACGATAACTGAGCATGGCTGGCTGCCTGAAACGAAGGGTGAATCGATGAAAGCGGGCGATCGTGCGCGGCCGTGAGGCCGCGCGCCGATGCGGCCGCGTATTGTACGCGAGTCGCCTCACTCGTATGCGTCGCCGACCACCGCCTCGATGCGTTGCTTCACATCCGGCGTCAGCTTCGCGGCAACCTCGAGCGCGCGCATGTTGTCGCCGATCTGGTCGATCCGCGATGCACCCGTGATGACCGAACTCACGCGCGGATTCGACAGTACCCACGCGATCGCCAACTGGCCGGTGCTGCAGCCGAGTTCGGCGGCGATCTCGCCGAGCCGCTCGACGATGTCGTTGGCGGCCCGATCGGTCAGCCGTTCGCGCATCCAGTCGTAGCCCTGCAACTGCGCGCGGCTGCCGGCCGGCACGCCGTTGCGGTACTTGCCGGTGAGCAGCCCCGACGCCAGCGGGCTCCAGGTCGTGAGGCCGAGGCCGTAATCGTCGTAGAGCCGCGCATATTCCTGCTCGACCCGGGTGCGGTGGAACAGGTTGTACTGCGGCTGTTCGACGACCGGCTTGTGCAGATGATGCCGCTCGGCGATCTCGCATGCCGCGCGGATCTCGTCGGCGCTCCATTCCGACGTGCCCCAGTACAGCGCCTTGCCGCGCACGATCATGTCGCTCATCGCCCAGACGGTTTCCTCGATCGGCGTATGGGGATCGGGACGATGGCAATAGACGAGGTCCACATAGTCGAGCTGCAGCCGGCGCAGCGAGCCGTCGATCGCATTCAGCAGGTATTTTCGGTTCAGCGTGTGATACTGGTTCGGGGCTTCCGCGAGCCCCCAGAAGAACTTCGTGGACACGATATAGCTGACGCGCGGCCAGTCGAGCGACTTGAGCGCGTGGCCCATGATTTCCTCGGATTTGCCACCGGCGTAGACCTCGGCGTTATCGAAGAAATTGACGCCCGCATCGCGTGCCGCGGCGAGGCATTCGCGCGCGACCCGCTGATCGACCTGGTTGCCGTATGTCACCCACGACCCGAGGGAAAGCTCGCTGATTTGCAGGCCGGAGCGGCCTAGCCGTCGATAGTGCATGAGAATCTCCTGCTGAACGGAACCGACCTTAAGCTTAGACGTTTTGCACGCGAACGGCGGGGCCGATCGTGCACAATGACGCTTGGCACGCCGCCACGATTTCGCGATGAGCGCGGATGCGGCGGGCGCGTGTTTTATTCGATCCGATAACGGGAGGAGACGGATATGGCAGCAGATCTGAGCGGCAAGACCGCAGTCGTCACGGGCGCCGCGAGCGGCATCGGCAAGGAAATCGCACTGGAGCTCGCCAAGGCAGGCGCGGCCGTCGCGATCGCCGACCTGAACCAGGACGGCGCGAACGCGGTCGCCGACGAGATCAACAAGGCAGGCGGCAAGGCGATCGGCGTCGCGATGGACGTGACCAACGAGGAAGCCGTAAACACCGGCATCGACAAGGTGGCCGAAGCGTTCGGCTCGGTCGACATCCTCGTGTCGAATGCGGGCATCCAGATCGTCAACCCGATCGAGAACTACTCGTTCGCCGACTGGAAGAAGATGCAGGCGATCCACGTGGACGGCGCGTTCCTGACGACGAAGGCCGCGCTCAAGCACATGTACAAGGACGATCGCGGCGGCGTCGTGATCTACATGGGTTCGGTGCACTCGCACGAAGCGTCGCCGCTGAAGTCGGCGTACGTGACGGCCAAGCACGGTCTGCTCGGCCTGGCGCGCGTGCTGGCGAAGGAAGGCGCGAAGCACAATGTGCGCTCGCACGTCGTGTGTCCGGGCTTCGTGCGCACGCCGCTGGTCGACAAGCAGATTCCGGAGCAGGCGAAGGAGCTCGGCATCAGCGAAGAGGAAGTGATCAAGAAGGTGATGCTCGGCAACACGGTCGACGGCGTGTTCACGACGGTGCAGGACGTCGCGCAGACGGTGCTGTTCCTGTCGGCGTTTCCGAGCGCCGCGCTCACGGGCCAGTCGGTGGTCGTCAGCCACGGCTGGTTCATGCAGTAACGCAGGGCAGGCGGCATAGCCGCCCACCGCGCCGAACGGTACAAAAAAACGCGCTCCGTGGAGCGCGTTTTTCATGTCGGCAGGGCGGGCCTGGTGACGGTTGCCGCCCGACGCGGCTTTACTTCAGGACTGCTGCGACCGCATTGGCGACCGCGTCGAGGTTGCGCGTGTTCAGTGCGGCGACGCAAATCCGGCCCGTGCCGACCGCATAGATGCCGAACTCGTCGCGCAGGCGATCGACTTGCGCCGAGGTCAGGCCCGAATACGAGAACATCCCGCGCTGTGCGTTGATGAAGCTGAAATCGCGATCGACGCCGCTTGCCTTCAGGCGCTCGACGAGACCATTGCGCATCGCGCGGATGCGATCGCGCATTTCGCCGAGTTCCTGCACCCACGAAGCGTGCAGTTCCGGCGACGCGAGCACCGCTGCGACCACCGCGCCGCCGTGGGTCGGCGGGTTCGAGTAGTTCGTGCGGATCACGCGCTTCAGTTGCGACAGCACGCGCGTGGCTTCTTCCTTGCTCGACGTGATGATCGACAGCGCGCCGACGCGCTCGCCGTACAGCGAGAACGACTTCGAGAACGACGACGACACGAATGCGTTCAGGTCGGCCGCGGCAAACAGGCGCACGGCAGCGGCATCGGCGTCGATGTTCTCGCCGAAGCCCTGGTAGGCCATGTCGAGGAACGGCACGAGGTTGCGTGCCTTCACGACGTCGACGATCTGTTGCCATTGCGCTTCGGTCAGGTCCACGCCGGTCGGGTTGTGGCAGCACGCGTGCAGCACGACGACCGTGCCTGCCGCGTAGCCGTTCAGCGCCGACAGCATGCCTTCGAAGTTCACGCCGTTGGTGGCCGCGTCGTAATACGGGTAGGCGACGACTTCGAAGCCGGCCGCTTCGAACAGCGCACGGTGGTTTTCCCAGCTCGGATCGCTGATCGCGACCTTCACGTTCGGATTCACGGTGCGCAGGAAATCGGCGCCGATCTTCAGCGCGCCCGTGCCGCCCAGTGCCTGGGCCGTGACCACGCGGCCCGCCGCGATCAGCGGCGAATCGTTGCCGAGCAGCAGCTTCTGCACGGCCGCATCGTAGGCGGCGATCCCGTCGATCGGCAGGTAGCCGCGCGGCAGGCCGGCCTCGACACGTGCCTTCTCCGCTTCGCGCACCGCGCGCAGCAGCGGAATCTTGCCGTCTTCGTTCGTGTACACGCCAACGCCGAGGTTGACCTTGGTCGGACGCGCATCGGCGTTGAAGGCTTCGTTCAGGCCCAGGATCGGGTCGCGGGGAGCAAGCTGGACAGCGGAGAAGAGCGACATGATGATTCGGCAGTAGTGAAAAGAGGGTCAGGCTTTCAGCCGGCGGGACGGGCGCAGCGGACCGCGCCCACGGCGCGACGCCGGAAAGCGCAGCAGCCTGATATTGTAGCGAATTCGCGCTGGCGGGGGCGGTGATTCCGTCGCGTTTCGGCGGCGAATCGCGATTTCGGGCGGCCGTCGCGCGTCAGGAGCCGACAGCAGTTCGCGCGGCCGCGAAGCGCTAGAATGCTTTTTTTGCCCTTGCTCCGGCCGCATTCCATGTCCGAACATCATGCCGAAGTCGGCGACGCGCTCGACGAATCCAAATTCGTCACTTTCGAAGGGTCGCCGTTCCAGCTTTACCAGCCGTATCCGCCCGCGGGCGACCAGCCGACCGCGATCGACACGCTCGTCGAAGGCGTCGGCGATGGCCTTGCCTTCCAGACGCTGCTCGGCGTGACCGGTTCGGGCAAGACCTTCACGATGGCCAACACGATCGCGCGGCTCGGCCGCCCGGCGATCGTGTTCGCGCCGAACAAGACGCTCGCGGCCCAGCTTTACGCGGAGTTCCGCGAGTTCTTCCCGCGCAACGCGGTCGAGTACTTCGTGTCGTACTACGACTACTACCAGCCTGAGGCCTACGTGCCGCAGCGCGACCTGTTCATCGAGAAGGATTCGTCGATCAACGAGCACATCGAACAGATGCGGCTGTCGGCGACGAAGAGCCTGATGGAGCGTCGCGACGTGGTGATCGTTGCGACCGTGTCGGCGATCTACGGTATCGGCAACCCGTCCGAATACCACCAGATGATCCTGACGCTGCGCACGGGCGACAAGCTCGGCCAGCGCGACGTGATCGCGCGGCTGATCGCGATGCAATACACGCGCAACGAGCAGGATTTCCAGCGCGGCACGTTCCGCGTGCGCGGCGACACGATCGACATCTTCCCGGCCGAACATGCGGAAATGGCCGTGCGCGTCGAACTGTTCGACGACGAAGTCGAGACGCTGCAGCTGTTCGATCCGCTGACCGGGCGCGTGCGGCAGAAGATTCCGCGCTTCACCGTGTATCCGTCGTCGCACTACGTGACGCCGCGCGACACCGTGATGCGCGCGGTCGAGACGATCAAGGACGAACTGCGCGAACGGCTCGAGTTCTTCCATCGCGAGGGCAAGCTCGTCGAGGCGCAGCGCCTCGAGCAGCGCACGCGCTTCGATCTCGAGATGCTGCAGGAGCTCGGCTTCTGCAAGGGCATCGAGAACTATTCGCGGCATTTCTCGGGCGCGGCGCCCGGCGATCCGCCGCCGACGCTCGTCGACTACCTGCCGCCCGATGCGCTGATGCTGCTCGACGAATCGCACGTGCTGATCGGCCAGCTCAACGGGATGTACAACGGCGACCGCGCGCGCAAGGAAAACCTCGTCAATTACGGCTTCCGCCTGCCGTCGGCGCTCGACAACCGGCCGCTGAAGTTCCACGAGTTCGAACGCAAGATGCGCCAGGTCGTGTTCGTGTCGGCCACGCCGGCCGATTACGAGAAGCGCGTGACGGGGCAGATCGCCGAGCAGGTCGTGCGACCCACGGGCCTCGTCGATCCGGAAATCGAAGTGCGCCCGGCGAGCTCGCAGGTCGACGACGTGCTGACCGAGATCAACGCCCGCGTGAAGGCCGGCGAGCGCGTGCTGATCACCGTGCTGACGAAGCGCATGGCCGAACAATTGACCGAGTTCCTGGCCGACCATGGCGTCAAGGTGCGTTACCTGCACAGCGACATCGACACGGTCGAGCGCGTCGAGATCATCCGCGACCTGCGGCTCGGCACGTTCGACGTGCTGGTCGGGATCAACCTGCTGCGCGAGGGTCTGGACATTCCCGAAGTGTCGCTCGTCGCGATCCTCGACGCGGACAAGGAAGGCTTCCTGCGCGCCGAGCGCTCGCTGATCCAGACGATCGGCCGCGCCGCGCGGAACGTGAACGGCAAGGCGATCCTCTACGCGGACAACATGACCGAGTCGATGAAGCGCGCGATCGGCGAAACCGAGCGGCGCCGCGCGAAGCAGATCGCCTACAACGAAAAGATGGGCATCACGCCGCGCGGCGTCGTGAAGCGCATCAAGGACATCATCGACGGCGTCTACAACGCCGACGACGCGCGTGCGGAGTTGAAGGAAGCACAGCAGCGCGCGAAATTCGAGGACATGTCGGAAAAGCAACTCGCGAAGGAAATCAAGCGTCTCGAGAAGCAGATGGCCGACTACGCGAAGAACCTCGAATTCGAGAAAGCCGCCGCCACCCGCGACCAGCTTGCCGTGCTGCGCGAACGCGTGTTCGGCGCGAACGTCGGCGACCACATCAGCGGCGGTCGGTAAATCTTTCCAAGCGTCACTGAATCCTTTTGGTAAAGCGCCTGTAAGCCTTGTCGGATCAGGGGTTTACAGCGCTCTCCGTTTGTTCCGAAACGGGTTCGGTGCTAAACTCCACATGTATTGAGAATAGTTCGCATTAACGTTCTTCGTCGCGTTAGTGTTTCCAGCGGGTGGCCCCGGCGGTCGCTCGCATGTCGTCAAGATAGTCAGACAAATAACAAGGAGTGTCCATGTTGGGTTCTTCGTTCATCCGCACGACGGTTGCGGTAGCGGCGGCGCTTGCCGCGATGTCGGCCTCGGCGGCCGAGTATCCGATCGGCAAGCAGCAGATCCAGGGCGGCATGGAAATCGGCGCGGTGTACCTGCAGCCGATCACGATGGACCCGGAAGGCATGATGCGCAAGGCGTCGGATTCCGACATTCACCTCGAGGCCGACATCCATGCGGTCAAGAACAACCCGACCGGTTTCGCGGAAGGCGACTGGATGCCGTACCTGCAGGTCACGTACAAGCTGACGAAGCAGGGCGACACGAAGTGGAAGGCCGAAGGCGACCTGATGGGCATGGTCGCGAGCGACGGCCCGCACTACGGCGACAACGTGAAGCTCGCCGGCCCCGGCAAGTATCACCTGACGATGGTCGTCAAGCCGCCGATGCAGTCGGGCCACATGGCGTTCGGTCGCCACGTCGACAAGGAAACGGGCGTGGGCCCGTGGTTCAAGCCCATCACGCTCGAGTACGACTTCCCGTTCGCCGGTATCGGCAAGAAGGGCGGTTACTGATCGGTGGCATCACGAACGGCGCGCTTCGGCGCGCCGTCGGCGTAGAGAACCCAGAATGAAAATTCCCCAGAAAATCGTTACCGCAGCCGCTGCGCTGTGGCTTGCCGGCGCGGCGCATGCGGCCGATCTGCCGACGTTCAAGCTCGAGATGACGGATGGCAAACTGACGCCCGCCCGCATCGAAGTGCCGGCCGGCCAGCGTTTCAAGATCGAGATCAGGAACACCGGCAAGGGCGCCGCCGAATTCGAGAGCGTGCAGTTGCGCAAGGAGAAGGTGCTCGCGCCGGGCGCCGATTCATTCGTGGTCGTCGCCCCGCTGTCGCCGGGCGAATACAAGTTTTTCGACGATTTCCACCAGCAGGCTCAGGGCGTGATCGTCGCGAAGTAACGCGTTTTATCTGCGCGCGGGCGCGCCAGTCCCTTGCCCCGCGCGTCAGGAGGTATCGATGGGTCAGATCTTGTTCATCGTCTGGCGGGAGAGCGTCGAAGCGCTGCTCGTCGTCGGCATTCTCTATGCATGGCTGAAAAACGGCGACGACGACGCGCGCCGCGGCCTGCCTTTCCTCTGGGCCGGCGTCGCTGTCGGCCTGCTGATGGCCGTCGGCCTCGGCGCCGCGCTGGTCGGGTTCACCGAAGTGTTGTCCGGCGACGCGCAGGACTATTTCCAGACGGCGATGGTGCTGATCGCGTGCGTGCTGATCGTGCAGATGGTGCTGTGGATGCGCCGGCACGGGCGCACGCTGAAGCGCGACATGGAGCAATCGCTGCAGCAAAGCACGCGCGATTCGAACTGGTGGGGCGTCGCCGTGCTGGTCGCGCTCGCGATCGCGCGCGAAGGCAGCGAGACGGTGATCTTCCTGTACGGCCTCGGTTTCGGCCAGTCGGGCCACGTCGACGGCAGCCAGATGCTCGCGGTCGTGATCGGTCTCGGTCTCGCGTTCCTCACGTTCTATCTGCTGCAGCTCGGCGGCAAGTACTTCTCGTGGCGGCATTTCTTCCGCGTCACCGAAGTGATGCTGCTGTTCCTCGGTGCGGGCCTGTTCCAGACCGGCGTCGACAAGCTGATCGACAAGGAAATCCTGCCGCTCGGCATTTCGCAGGTGTGGGATACGTCCGCGATCCTCGATGATTCGGGCACGTTCGGCTCGCTCGTCGCGACGCTGACCGGCTATCGCGCACACCCGGCGCTGACCAACCTGGTGGCCTATGCGGTCTACTGGGCGGTCGTCTGGCTGCTGATGAAGCGCGCGAGCCGCCGTCCGGCCGTTGCTGCGGGTCGCGCGGCATGAGCGTTGTCGCCGCCGTCAAGCCAGGCTGGCTCGCGCAGGCCGGCCAGTGGATGCAGCGCCACGGTGCGCTGATCCGCGGTATCCAGTGGATCGTCGTCGCCGTCTACGCGTTCCTGATCATCGTGCCGGCCGTGTTGCCGCTGCCGGACGATTCCGCGCATCTGTGGAACAACCTCACGCTCATCGCGCAATTCGCGTTCTGGGGCATCTGGTGGCCGTTCGTGCTGCTGTCGATGGTGATGCTCGGACGCGTCTGGTGCGGCGTGCTGTGTCCGGAGGGCGCGCTCACCGAATACGCGAGCAAGTTCGGCCGCGGCGGCCCGATTCCGCGCTGGATCCGGTGGGGCGGCTGGCCGTTCGTCGCGTTCGGCATCACGACGATCTACGGACAGATGGTGAGCGTGTACCAGTACCCGCTCGCGGTGCTGTTCGTGCTCGGCGGCTCGACCGTCGGCGCGATCGTGATCGGCGTGCTGTACGGTCGCGAAAAACGCGTGTGGTGCAAGTACCTGTGCCCGGTCAACGGCGTGTTCGGGCTGCTCGCGCGGCTCGCGCCGATGCGCTACAAGGTCGACGAGGATGCGTGGCGCCGTTCGTACAAGAACGGCGAGCACGGCCATCGCGTGATTCCGATCAACTGCGCACCGCTCGTGCCGTTGCGCAACATGAAGGGTGCGGCGGCCTGCCATATGTGCGGTCGTTGCAGCGGGCATCGCGACGCGATTTCGCTGTCGCTGCGCTCGCCGTCCGACGAGGTCGTGAACCTCGGTGCGGAGCAGGCCAACCCGTGGGACACCGCACTGATTCTCTACGGCCTGCTCGGCGTGGCGATCGGCGCGTTCCACTGGACCGTCAGCCCGTGGTTCGTGCAGATCAAGCAATGGCTCGCGGGCTGGCTGATCGACCACGACATCACGTGGCCGCTCGAGACCAATGCGCCGTGGTTCCTGCTCACGCACTACCCGGATCGCAACGACGTCTTCTCCTGGCTCGATGGCGGGCTGGTCGTCAGCTATATCGTCGGTACCGGGCTCGTGTACGGCACGGCGTTGCTGGTGTTGCTGGCCGGCGCAACGCTGATGCTCGGCCGCTTCGATCGCGTGCGTTTGCATCACCTCGCCCAGGCGCTGATCCCGATCGCGGGTGCGGGCGTGTTCCTCGGACTGTCGGCCACGACGCTGTCGTTGCTGCGCGCCGAGCATGTGCCGCTCGGCTGGGCAACCGATGTGCGCATCGCGATTCTGGTCGGTGCCAACGTGTGGAGCGCGTGGCTCGCGTGGAAGGTGACGGGGCGCTATGCGGCATGGCCGCGCCGGCTCGCGGCATTCGCGTGGTTCGCCGTCGGGCTGGCCGTCGTCGACAGCGCATGGTGGTTGATGTTCTGGGGATTCTGAAGCGACTTGCATGCCGCTTTCTTCGGCCGTCGTGCGTTGTGCGGCCACATACACGCGGGCCGCATGCCGGGCCCATTCGCGGCTCGAACAAAAAAGCGACACGTCGTTGGACGTGTCGCTTTTTTTTCCTTGTGCGAGAACCAAAAAAGTGGCTTGGCTTGCTGCAACGGCTGCTTGAGTGTGTTTGCACGAAGGGGTCTAGATCTCGCGTGCAAGCCGTTACGCTGGCTACTGCCCAACACCTCTCAGGGAGGTGGTCCCCACAATACTCGGTCGTTACTTCGTCAGGATCAGTTTGCCGAGCCGCGTGGCGCGCAACTGATAAGTCTCTCCGTTATGCGCGATGCTGATGTGGCTCTGGCCTTGCAGCAGCGTATCGCTGTTGACGACCCGCGTGCCTGCATCGCGGTTGCCGGCGGGTTTCGCCGGCGTGGTGACCGCTGCCGTCTTCTGACGGCTGCTGGCTGCGGTGCCGGTCGTGCGGCGCAGGGTCAGCGTGGTCGGGCGCATGGTGTCGGTCATTCGGTTTGATCGGTGACTGTCGATACGATGGAATGAATTCTAAATGATAACTATTCCCATTTACAAAAACTCTTTATCGATCGAAATACCGAGGCTGATAGCTTGAATCAAAAGCGGCGGCCCGCAGGCCGCCGCCGGGTTCAGTGCAGCGGATCCGGGTCCTTGCGCCCCTGCGCGTATTCGCGGATCAGGCGAACGGTGTCGATGTCCGACGTGCGGTATGCCTCCTTGACGATCCCGTGCGTCTGCCGCGCTTCTTCGCTGTCGTCCGTGACCGTCAGCGTCGTGCGGTACTCGAAACGCAGGAACAGTTCGCGGTCGTCGCGCTCTTCGATCGTCATCGTCAGCGAGCCGCCGATCTCGCCGTCGGCCGCGCGGATGTCGTAGCGGACCTGCTGATTCGGCGTGAACGTCACGTGGTCGCGCACGGTCGCGTGACCGTAATGCAGTTCGCGTTCGAGCGTCGTGTCGGTGCGTTCGTGAATGACGCAGCTGTCGAGGCCGATCACGAACAGTTGCGGCTGCTCCGCACGCAGCACGAGGCCTTCCCAGAGCTGGTCGCGGGTGAGGGTCGGCACGCCCGGATCGTCGGAGTTGATCTGGATCAGATGTTCGAAGTTCAAGGGGACGGGTTCCTTCTGGTGGCGGGTGGCCACATGGTTCAAGAACTTATTGTGACGCAAAACCACCGGCTTCGCGGCACCTGCGACCCCGATCCGGTTCACGCTTCGATGCGACCCATGCGACCGGTCTGGTATTCGACGACGGCCTGCCGGATCTCCTCCTCGGTATTCATCACGAACGGGCCGTAACGGACGATCGGTTCGTTGAGCGGCACGCCGCCGATCAGCAACAGGTCGAGCGACGTGTCGCCGGCAGCGAACGTGACGGTGTCGCCGTCGTCGCCGTAGACGACCATGTGCCGTGCGTCCACAGCCTGCCTGTCGGGCCCGTAGAGGCCCGTTCCGTCGATCGGATAGGCGAACACGCGATAACCGGCCGGCACGGGCTGCGTGACCGTTGCGCCGGGCTCCAGTGTGAAATGCTGGTAGAGGATCGGTGTGCGCGTCTCGATCGCGGCCTGGACGCCGAATGCTTCGCCGGCGATGACGCGCACGCGTGCGCGCCCGTCCGGCGACGTCGCGGTCGGAATGCGGGCGGCCGGGATCTCCTGGTAGCGCGGTGCGATCATCTTGTCGCGCCGCGGCAGGTTGACCCACAGCTGGAAGCCGTGGGAACGTCCGCCTGCCTGCACGAACGCCGGGTCCGGCATCTCGCTGTGCACGACGCCGGCGCCGGCCGTCATCCATTGCACGTCGCCGGGGCCGAGCGTGCCGGCATGGCCGGACGAGTCGCGATGGCGGAAGCGTCCGTCCAGCGCGTAGGTCACGGTCTCGAAGCCGCGATGCGGATGGTCGGGCGCGCCCACGGCTTCGCCGGGCGCGTAGTCGACCGGGCCCATTTCATCGAGCAGCAGGAACGGATCGAAGTCCATCAGCAGCCGTGTCGGGAACGGACGGTGAACCACGAAACCGCCGCCTTCGGTGGTGCGAAGCGCGGGGTAGGTACGATCAAGCGAGCGAGCGGTGGTCATGGGAAGCCCTCGAAATCATCGGAATAGCGTTATTTTTGAAACATAGCGCTATTATATTGGGCGTTTTACCGTCCGATTTGCGGCCGTTCGCAATGGATTGTTCTGAAATTGGAACGATGAGATGAATATCGATGCACATAACCTGAACGACCTGATGTACTTCTCGCAGGTCGTCGAACATGGCGGCTTCTCGGCCGCCGAGCGCGTGCTGGGCATCTCGAAATCGCGTCTGTCGCGGCGCCTGACCGAGCTGGAGGCCGCGCTCGGCGTGCGCCTGCTGCAGCGTTCGACGCGCAAGCTCGCGCTGACCGAGGCGGGGGAGCTGTTCTACCAGCACTGCCAGGCGATGCTCGCCGAAGCGCAGGCCGCGATGAACGCGGTGCAGCAGCTGCGCGCGTCGCCGCGCGGCTCGGTGCGCGTCAGCGTGCCGGTGACGCTGTCGCAGACGATGCTGTCGCGCATCCTGCCCGAATTCCTGCGCCGCTATCCCGAGGTCAAGGTGCATGTCCGCGTGACGAATCGCGTGATCGACCTGTTCGAGGATTCGATCGACGTCGCGTTGCGCGTGCGCTCGGAGCCGCCGCAGAACGCCAACATCGTCGTGCGGCCGCTGTGGCGCACCGAGCAGATGCTGGTCGGTGCGCCGAGCCTGCTGAGCCAGAATGCGCCGCCGCTGGCGCCGGACGATCTGACCGGCTTCGAGACGCTCGATACGCCGAGCGTCGACGGCCGGCACGTATTCAACCTGATCGCGCCGGACGGGACGCGCCACGTGCACGAGCATGATCCGCGGCTCGTGACGGCCGACCTGATGACGATCCGCGAGGCCGTGCTCGACGGCCTCGGCATCGCCGCGCTGCCGGAGATGATGTACGGCAACGCGCTGCGCGCGGGGCAACTGTCGCCCGTGATGCCGGGCTGGACGCTGCCGGTGCCGCAGTTGTATGCGGTGTTCGTGTCGCGCCAAGGGATGCCGCCCGCGGTACGTGCGTTCGTCGATTACCTGGTCGAGAAGCTCGACCACGGCGCGTACAAGGAGCCCGGCTGCCCTGAGCGCGCGAAGAAGGAAGCGGCGGTCGATGTTTCGGCGACCTGAACACGGCGTGTACGACGACGCAAATTTGTTTTGTCATTGAAGCGTCGCCTGCAATCGCAAGTTTCAATCGCCGGAACCTTGAATGCGTGCGCGGGCGGGCCTATATTGAAATCCCATTTCGTGAAGGAAGTTCTGAGCGAAATCAGGTGGCCGCATATATTGCGAGCCAGATAGGGCAGAACGCGCAGTCCGTGCAGACCACGGCAGAGTCGCATTTGCGTTGCTCGAGGCGCAACCGATACCGCCAAAGAGCCCGCCGCCCGAAGGCGCCCGCGTGCGCATGAAAAAAGGCCTTCATCTGGCGATGAAGGCCTTTTACTTTGTGTACGGCCGGTTAGGTGCGGCCGGCTAGGTGCGGCCGGCCAAGTGCGCCGTTGCTGCCGGCAACTGCGGGGCGTGCGCGCGTTACTTCGCTTTTGCGCCCGGCTCCGTCACGAAGCCGAGCTTCGTCAAGCCGCCTGCCTGCGCATCCGACATCACTTCCGCGACGTGCTCGTACGCGACCTTGCGGTCGGCGCGCAGGTGCAACTCGGGCTGCGGCGTGCGTTTCGCGGCTTCCGCGATCCGTGCCTGCAGTTGTTCGCGCGTGACCGTGTGGTCATCCCACAGGATCGTGCCGTCGCCCTGGATCGCGACGTCGACGGTCTGCGGCTTTTCGTCGACGGGCTGGCTGCTGGCGTGCGGCAGGTCGATCTTCACCGCATGCTGCATCGCCGGGATCGTCACGAGGAAAATGATCAGGAGTACGAGCATGACGTCGACGAGCGGCGTCATGTTGATCTCGCTCATCACGGCATCGTCGTCATCGTCGCTGAAACCGGTGTTCATGGCCATGGTTCACCTCGTCTCAGCTGGCGGCGCGCGAGGCGAGACGCAGGCCGTCGCGCGTCGACGACGACGCGAGGCTCGCGCCCGTCACGAAGTACGCGTGCAGACCGTGCGCGAAGCGGCGCAGCTTGCTGACGACACCCTTGTTCGCACGGGTCAGCGCGTTGTAGCCGAGCACCGCCGGAATCGCGACGAACAGGCCGAAGGCCGTCATGATCAGCGATTCGCCGACCGGGCCCGCGACCTGGTCGATCGACGTCTGGCCGGTGGCGCCGATCGCGAGCAGCGCGTGATAGATGCCCCACACCGTGCCGAACAGGCCGACGAACGGCGCGGTGCTGCCGACCGATGCGAGGATCGCGAGGCCGCTCTGCATGCGCGAGATGCCTTCGTCCATCGTGTCCTTCAGGCAGCGCGTGACCCAGTCCGACACGTCCATGCGATCGTGCAGGTGCGGTTGCGTCTGGTGGTGATGGTCGGCGGCTTCCTTGCCCGACAGCGCGAGCGCGAGGAACGGGTTGTCGTTCGGCGTCGATGCGGCGAGGCCGAGCTTCTTGATGCCGTCGTCGAAATTGTCGGAATGCCAGAAAGCCTGTTCGGCGTTCTTCGTGAGGCGGTTCAGGCGGATCACGTTCCAGCCCTTGATGACGATCACGATCCACGACAGGACCGACATCACGAGCAGCGTGATCGCAATGGCGCGCGTGACGAAATCACCTTGCGCCCAGACGTGCGCGATACCGTAGCTTTGCATTTTTTGTTTCCTTTGAATCTTCCGGATGAGGCAGGTTAGTCGGTGAGCCCGAAGCTGTAGGGCTGTGTGCGGGCGGCGCGGATCGCCTGGCCGTTCTCGATGTACGGACGGCAGGTGGTCGAGCGCATCGCGTCGAGTGCGGCATCGTCGAGGCGCGGATAGCCGCTGCTCTTCTGCAGATCGATGCTTTCGATCTTGCCGGTCACGCCGACGACGAAGTGAACATAGGCGGTGCCCGATTCGCCGCGGCGGCGCGACATCGACGGATAGTCGGGCTTCACGAAGTTGCATTGGAGCGTCGGCACGTTCTTCGGCGCGCTGACCTGCATCGTTTCGCGCGCCGGGCCCGGCGTGGCGGCCGGTGCGGCGGGAGCGGGCGCGGCGGGCGCCGGTGTCGGATCGGCGGCGGGAGCGGGTGTAGGCGACGGGGCGGGCGAGGGCGCAACCGGCTGCGGGGTCGGCTTCGCCGCCTTCTGCACCGGCTTCGGTTCGACCTTCGGCTTCACGCGCGGCACCGGCTTCGGCGGCGCGGGCTGCGGGATCGACTCGGCCGCGACCTGCTGCGCGATCGGCGCGGGCGTGATGAGCTGCGCGGTGATCGTCTGGACCTCGACCGATTTCGGCGGCGGCGCGTTGCGATGGAGCCACGCGGCCGTCAGCATGATCGCGTGTGCGGCAAGCACACCGACCGCGACGACGATCACTCGGGGATTCATACGTGGTGCAGCCGGCATGGCGCCGGCAGGAGCGAGATGCGAAGCCTGCATGTTAGCTTGAAAGAACGACGTCGCACCCGGGGCGCGGCGGGTGAATCGGCATCACTTGCGGAAAATCAGCAGCGAGATGCAAACGGTGGTTACGAATCCGATCAGCAATTCCATCACAGGCTCCTTGACAGGTAAGCCGTTGGCTCGCGCGGACGGTGGCTTGCTGACGGTCAAAACAAAAAATGCGGCCTGGGCCGCATGCGCACGCTCGGCGCCGCTCAGGCCGCCTTGCGGTCGTAGAACGTGACCGGGATCGGATGCGCATGATGCTCGACGCCGCACCGGCTCGCGCAGACGCCTTGCTCGGCCATGAGGTCGCGTACGGACTCCTCGCACTTGCCGCAGCACGTGGCCACGCCGAGCTCGAACTGGAGTTCATCGAAAGAGTTCACGCCCTCGGCGAGGGACGCGCGAATCTTGCGATCGGAAACAGACTTGCACACGCAGACGATCATGATGAGTTGCGATAGCTAACGTTAATGCGAATTATTATCATTAATTTTGCGGGTGTTGACAAGCCTGGGTCGGGCTTTTTTTAAGGTCATCGGACCCTTGAAACGGCGGGGCGGTCAGGCCGCCGAGAGCGTCCGGCGTGCCGGCCCCCGTGTCAGGCGGTCGCGCAGGCGCGCGCGTTCGGCGAGGAAATGGTGACGGATTCGACCGGCGCGTCGAGGCCGAGCAGCGTCGAGGCGAGCGCGCGTAGCTGCAGACCGTCGCTGGTCGAGCAGAAACGCGGCGGCGCGGCGTGCGTGCCGGCCGGGGCGCGCAGCCCGCGTTCGTCGAGGACCCGCGCAAGCTGGCGGGCGATGGCGTCGCTCGTGTCGACGATCGTCAGGCGCTCGCCAACAAGGTCACGAATCGTTTCTGTGAAGAACGGGTAGTGCGCGCAGCCGAGTACCAGCGTATCGGCGCCGTCGTCGAGCATCGGCTGGATGTAACGCTCGAGCAGCGCGCGCAACGCGGGCGAGTTCGTGTCGCCGCGTTCGATCGCTTCGACGAGCCCGTGGCCGGGTTGGCAGATGAAGCGGCGGCCGGCGCCGTAGCGGTCGAGCAGCGCCTGGAAGCGCGGGCTGTTCAACGTCGATTGCGTGGCGAGGACGCCCGCGACGCCGGTCGCGGACAGCGCGGCGGCCGGCTTGATGCCCGGCTCGACACCGACGAGCGGGATCGACAGGCGTTCGCGGATGGCCGCGATCGCCCGGGCCGTTGCCGTGTTGCATGCGATGACGAGCGCTTTCGCGCCTTCGCGGGCGAGCCACTCGCCGATGGCCAGCGTGCGTTCCGTAATGAAGGCTTCGTCGCGCGGGCCGTACGGCGCGTGGTGCGAGTCGGCGACGTAGACGAACGATTCGTCGGGCAGGTGCGCGCGCGCGGCGCGCAGCACCGACAGGCCGCCGAGCCCCGAGTCGAAGATGCCGACAGGGGCGGCGGCGCGCAGCGCGGTAGCGTCGGACGGGTTCGTCATCGTCAGGCGGGCGGCAGGCTGGCAGGCGGCGCGATTACTCGGGCGAACCCATCATCGTTTGCTGATAGTTCTGCAGGCCGACCTTGCCGATCAGGTCGATCTGCGTTTCGAGCCAGTCGATGTGCTCTTCGGTGTCGTCGAGGATCTTTTCGAAGATCTCGCGCGACACGTAGTCGCGCACCGATTCGCAGTAGGCGATCGCTTCCTTGCAGGTGGACTGCGAGATCTGCTCGAGCTTCAGGTCGCACTTCAGGATCTCTTCGGTTTCCTCGCCGACGAGCAGCTTGTGCAGGTCCTGCAGGTTCGGCAGGCCGTCGAGCATGAACACGCGCTCGATCAGCCAGTCGGCGTGCTTCATTTCGCCGATCGACTCGTCGTATTCGTGCTTGCCGAGCTTGTCGAGGCCCCAGTGCTTGTACATGCGCGCATGCAGGAAGTACTGGTTGATCGCCGTGAGTTCATTCTTCAGTTGGGCGTTCAGATATTCGATGACTTTCTTGTCGCCTTGCATGGCTGTTTCCTTGTTCAGTGGGGCTTCAGAAACCGAACGATAATCGCTCGAACGAGAAAAGCCAAGCCTCGAAGCCTTGTCGGGCCTGCCTTTTGCGTGTAATGAGAATCAGCCTCGAATAACCGGCCGAACACAATAATGAGAATGAGAAGTAAAAAGGCCGGACTCCCGTCCGGCCTTTCGTTCGATCGCGCTTAAGCGGTGGCGACCGGGATCTTGCCGATCTTCGCCTGCCATTCCTTCGGACCCGTCTGGTGCACCGACGTGCCCGACGAATCGACGGCGACCGTCACCGGCATGTCCTGCACGTCGAACTCGTAGATCGCTTCCATGCCGAGGTCTTCGAACGCGAGCACCTTCGCGCCGCGGATCGCCTTCGACACGAGGTAGGCCGCGCCGCCGACCGCCATCAGGTAGGCCGCCTTGTGCTTCTTGATCGCGTCGATCGCGACCGGGCCGCGTTCGGCCTTGCCGACCATCGAGATCAGACCCGTCTGAGCGAGCATCGTCTCGGTGAACTTGTCCATGCGCGTGGCCGTCGTCGGGCCGGCCGGGCCGACCACTTCGTCACGCACCGGATCGACCGGGCCGACGTAGTAGATCACGCGGTTCGTGAAGTCGACCGGCAGCTTCTCGCCCTTCGCGAGCATGTCGGCGATGCGCTTGTGCGCGGCGTCGCGGCCGGTGAGCATCTTGCCCGACAGCAGCAGCGTCTGGCCCGGCGTCCAGCTCGCGACTTCTTCCGGCGTCAGCGTGTTCAGGTCGACGCGCTTGCTGGTTTCCGTGTTCGGTTCCCACTGCACCTTCGGCCAAGCGTCGAGCGACGGCGCTTCCAGCTTGGCCGGGCCCGAGCCGTCGAGCACGAAGTGCGCGTGGCGCGTGGCCGCGCAATTCGGGATCAGTGCGACCGGCTTCGAGGCCGCGTGCGTCGGCGCCGCCATGATCTTCACGTCGAGCACGGTCGCGAGGCCGCCGAGGCCCTGCGCGCCGATGCCGAGCGCGTTGACCTTCTCGTGCAGTTCGACACGCAGTTCCTCGATCCAGTCCTTCGGGCCGCGCGCGATGATTTCCTGGATGTCGATCGGCTCCATCAGCGATTCCTTCGCCATCAGCATCGCCTTCTCGGCGGTGCCGCCGATGCCGATCCCGAGCATGCCCGGCGGGCACCAGCCGGCGCCCATCGTCGGGACCGTCTTCAGCACCCAGTCGACGATCGAATCGGACGGGTTCAGCATCACGAACTTCGACTTGTTCTCCGAGCCGCCGCCCTTCGCGGCGACCTGCACGTCGACCTTGTCGCCCGGCACGATCTCGTAGTGGATCACGGCCGGCGTGTTGTCCTTGGTGTTCTTGCGGGCGCCTTCCGGCGGATTGACGATCGACGCGCGCAGCACGTTGTCCGGGTGCGTGTAGCCGCGGCGCACACCTTCGTTGATCATGTCGGTGAGGCCCATCGTCGCGCCGTCCCAGCGCACGTCCATGCCGACCTTCACGAAGATCGTGACGATGCCGGTGTCCTGGCAGATCGGGCGGCGGCCTTCCGCGCACATGCGGCTGTTCGTGAGGATCTGCGCGATCGCGTCCTTCGCCGCCGGACTCTCTTCCAGCTCGTACGCGCGGCCGAGGGCCTGGATGTAGTCGAGCGGGTGGTAGTAGCTGATGTACTGCAGCGAATCCGCGATGCTCTGGATCAGGTCTTCCTGTTTGATGACGGTCATGGCTGAGACTCTGTGGGGACAGTGGGGAATATGTTGCCGACGGTTCAGGCCGCCGGTCGGGACGCCGCGGGTGCGTGCGCCTCGTGGAAATGGGCCGGGTGCGTGTGCGTCGTCAGGCGATCGACCCACGCCATCACGAGCGCCGACACGAGGAACGACACGTGGATGATCACCTGCCACATGATCGCGTGCGTCGTGTGCTGGTCGGGGTTGATGAAGGTCTTCAGCAGATGGATCGACGAAATGCTGATCAGCGCCATCGACAGCTTGACCTTCAGCACGCCCGCGTTCACGTGGTCGAGCCATTCGGGCTCGTCGGGATGGCCCTCGATGCCGAGCCGCGACACGAACGTTTCATACCCGCCGACGATCACCATGATCAGCAGGTTCGAGATCATCACCACGTCGATCAGGCCGAGCACGGCGAGCATCACGCTGATTTCGTCGAGGCCCGTCGCATGCGACAGCAGGTGCCACACTTCTTTCAGGAACAGGAACACGTAGACGGCCTGCGCGACGATCAGGCCCAGATAGAGCGGAACCTGGAGCCAGCGGCTCATGAAAATCAGCGCGGGGAGGGGGCGAAGCGGGCGACGGCCGGGATGGCCGGGCGAGTGCGGGGCGGACATGTCGGGGTACGGGCGCGGTGCGCAGGTATCGGGGGTAATCTTGAAAAGGCGCGCTATTGTAACGCGTCGGCCGGCGCGACTGCAGCGACGCGCCGGCACGCCCGGGGACGGATCAGGAGGCCGCGGCCGGCACGCGTTTCACGCGCAGGCTCGCGAGCACGATGCCGGCGACGACGCACGCGAGCGCGACGCCGTGCGCGAGCGTCGGGCGCTCCCCGAGGAACGCGATGCCGTACGCGGCCGCGGCGATCGGCAGCACCGCGCTGAACACGCCGGCGAGGCTGCCCGGCACGTGCCGGATGCCCTTCATCCACAGCCAGAACGAGAAGATGCTGGCCGATAGTCCGTACCAGACGACGAGCGCCCAGGTGCCGGCCGGCACGCTCGCGTAATCGAAGTGCCACAGCGCGGTCGCGCCGAGCGGCAGCATCAGGAACAGGCCGAACAGGTGCGTGTACGCGCAGATGTCGATCGGTGCGAGCGTCTGCGTGAGCCGGCGCGACAGGATCACGTAGATCGATTCGCAGCACACCGCGCCGAGGATCAGCAGGTTGCCGGTGAGCGAGCCGGACGCGTCGCCTGGCGTGCCGTGACCGGATGCGCTGCCGTTGGCGAGATTGATCGTCACGACGCCGACGATCGCGAGCGCGATCGACACGAGCGCACGGCCGTTCGGTTTTTCACGCAGGATCAGCCATGCGAACAGCGCGACGATCGCCGGGATCGTGCTCGTGATGACGCCCGCGGCCACCGCGCTCGTGCGCTGCACGCCGTTGAGCATCAGCAGCGTGAACATGAAGGTGCCGAAGAAGGCCTGCAGGAACAGGTTCAGCCATTCGCCGCGCTTGACCGCACGCATCTTCACGGGGCTGAACAGCGGCCACAGCACGGCGATCGCGATCACGAAGCGCAGCGTGGCGAGGATGGCGACGGGAACGAATGCAACGATGGATTTACCGATACCGACGTTGCTGCCGACGAACAGCATCGACAGGATGAGGAAGAGGGCGTAGCGATTCAAGCTGGAATCCGGAAGGCGAGTTCAGTTAGGATTGTAGGGTCGCGGTTGTAACAGCGTAAAGCTGACCTCGATGCGCGCCGCCCGGTGCACGAAACGGCCATGCCGCGTAAGTGACGGGTAAGTTGGAGCGCTTATCGTGGAAACCGCCGAGCCGCGGGTCACGTTCGCGTGATGTGGTGCGGTGCAGCATCGTGCGCAGGCCTTCGCGGTCGCGTGCGGGTGGTGGGAGACAGCGGCGCGCAGGCGCCGGCCAAGACGACGCGCGGCGCGCACGATCGCGCCGCCATGCAGAGGATTCATGTTCACCAAGGGGTAGTCGATGTCTGCGATTGAATCGGTTCTTCACGAAACCCGTCAGTTCGCGCCGCCCGCGGCGCTCGAGAAGACGGCGGCCATTTCCGGCATGCCGGCCTACCGCGCGCTCGTCGCCGAGGCCGAGCAGGATTACGAAGGCTTCTGGGCGCGTCTCGCGCGCGAAGGCCTCACGTGGCACAAGCCGTTCACGAAGGTGCTCGACGAGCGCAACGCGCCGTTCTACACCTGGTTCGACGACGGCGAGCTGAACGCGTCGTACAACTGTCTCGATCGTCACGTCGAAGCCGGCCACGGCGAGCGCGTCGCGGTGATCTTCGAGGCCGACGACGGCACCGTCACCCGCGTCACCTATGCCGATCTCCTCGCGCGCGTGTCGCGTTTCGCGAATGCGCTGAAGAAACGCGGGATCGGCAAGGGCGATCGCGTCGTCATCTACATTCCGATGTCGATCGAAGGCATCGTCGCGATGCAGGCCTGCGCGCGCATCGGCGCGACCCACTCGGTCGTGTTCGGCGGCTTCTCCGCGAAATCGCTGAACGAGCGGCTCGTCGACGTCGGCGCGGTCGCGCTGATCACCGCCGACGAGCAGGCGCGCGGCGGCAAGACGCTGCCGCTCAAGAGCATCGCCGACGAGGCGATCGCGCTG
>FTHQ01000388.1_pt1 | contig 23752 bp, 24 predicted proteins | sample 1641001 | NCBI WGS metagenome assembly FTHQ01 (sample SAMEA3914872, study PRJEB12502) | metagenome | biome: forest; material: soil | place: Canada | collected 2011-07-03 | depth 0.3 m | reverse complement strand
TGCGGCGCATCGCCCGACGCGGTGTTCTCCATCCGGAACTTGTCGGCCCACGCGACGAGCGGACGGAACAGGAACTGATCGTACGCGAGGATCACGACCGACATCGCGACGATCACCCAGCCGACCGCGCCGAGATTCTTGTCCGCGATCGCCTGCGCGAGATACGCACCGATGCCCGGCAGCGTGATCGTCTGGTTGCCGACGGTGATCGCCTCGGATGCGACGACGAAGAACCAGCCGCCCGACATCGACATCATCATGTTCCAGATCAGGCCGGGCATCGAGAACGGCACCTCGAGCTTCCAGAAGCGCTGCCACGGCGTCAGGTGAAAGCCGCGCGACACTTCGCTCAGGTCGCGCGGCACCGTGCGCAGCGACTGGTAGAAGCTGAACGTCATGTTCCACGCCTGGCTCGTGAAGATCGCGAAGATCGCGGCCAGCTCGGCGCCGAGCACGCGGCCCGGAAACAGCGCGAGGAAGAACGTGACGGTAAACGAGATGTAGCCGAGCACCGGCACCGACTGCAGGATGTCGAGGATCGGGATCAGCACCATGCCCGCGCGGCGGCTCTTGGCCGCGAGCGTGCCATAGACGAGCGTGAACACGAGCGACGCGATCATCGCGGCGAGCATCCGCAGCGTGGTGCGCAGCGCGTATTCGGGCAGGTTCGACGGATCGAGCGAGATCTTCTGCGTCTGCAGTACGCCGATCGGCGCCATCGTCTCGTGAAAACCGACGATCGCCATCGCCAGCACGCAAATGATCAGCGGAAACGCGACCGCATCCCAGCGGTTGGGTAGCACGCGCCACGCCGACGCGTTGGCAGTGCGATTCGGATCGAAGAAACGGATATCCATCGGTAGCGTCTTGTGTGGAATTGAAAATCGATGGGGTCGGCCGCCTGTCGCGCAGCCGGGCGTCGCACTCGCGGTGCGAATCAGAACAGCCCGTGCAGTGCCCGGTATGAGGTGGCCGGCAGCGCGAACGGCCGCACCGCACCATCCTTGACGAAACGGAGACCGGCACCGGGATGAATGCCGACACCGACGATGCCGCAGGCAACGATCAGAAAAAGCGGCGCGAGGCCGAGGGCGCGTGTGCGGTGAGCGACCGCACCGCCCGTTTCCGTTGCCGCGAGGTTCGGCATGAAGGGCTCCGGAGAGGGGTTCGGAGTGGGAGGCTATCGGGCGGCCGTGACGCAAATGTGACGTGTCACTTACAGGACATTGACGGCTCATCCGGGCGGAATCGTGCATCGCCCCGTCGGCCGTCAATGCGAGTGTTCAACCTCGTAACGGGCGGGAATAAATCCGCCGCTTCGCCGGTATCGCACGCGAATGCGCCGGCTTATTCCAGGACGATCCGGCCGTCCGGTTTCGTCACACGAATGCGAGGCTCACATGTCTTCATCGAACCCCATCCGCCCGTCGCGCCGCAAGGCCCTGCAATGCATGGCCTTCGGCGGCCTCGGTACGCTGTTCACGTTGTCGGGCGGCATCCTCACGCCGTTCGACCTCGCGCTTGCGCAAGCCGGCGATGCGCGCCCGGCCGACGCGGGCCGGCCGCTGTTCGTGCAGATCAGCGATACGCACATCGGCTTCAACAAGGACGCGAATCCGGACGTGTCGGCCACGCTGAAGCAGACGATCGACCTCGTCAACGGGATGCCCGCGCTGCCGGCGCTGACGATCCACACCGGCGACATCACGCACCTGTCCAAGCCCGAGGAATTCGATCACGCGTCGCAGTTGCTGTCCGCGCTGCGCGTGACGGAACTGCATACGGTGCCCGGCGAACACGACGTCACCGACGGATCGGGCGCCGAATATTTCGGCCGGTTCGGCAAGGCGTCGGACAACCGCGGCTATTACAGCTTCGACCACGCGGGCGTGCACTTCATCGGCCTCGTCAACGTGATGCACTTCAAGCCGAACGGGCTCGGCAGCTTCGGCGACGAGCAGCTCGCGTGGCTCGCGCAAGACCTGAAAGGCCGCTCGTCGAGCACGCCGATCGTCGTGTTCTCGCACATGCCGATGTGGACCATCTACGAACCGTGGGGCTGGGGCACCGGCGACGCGCCGCAGACGATGGCATTGCTGCGCCGCTTCGGCTCGGTCACCGTCCTGAACGGGCACATCCATCAGATCGTGTCGAAGGTCGAGGGCAACGTGACGTTCCACACCGCCCGCTCGACCGCGTTCCCGCAGCCGACGGCCGGCAACGGCCCGGGCCCCGTGCCGCTCACGGTGCCGCACGACCGGCTGCCGTCGATGCTCGGCGTGACGACCGTCGAGTTTGCCGGCCATCCGGTCGCGTCGTCGCTGCACGATGCGACGCTCGCGTGATCGATATAAGGAGAACGGCATGATCCGCTTCCAACGCCACCGAATCGTCGCCGTGCTGATCCTGTGCGGCGCCGCTGCCTGCACGCCGCCCGCCGCGTTCGCGCAGGGCCCGAACGGCCCGCTCGTGACGATCCGCAATTTCATGTTTTCGCCGATGTCGACCACGATCAAGGCCGGCACGACCATCACGTGGAAGAACCTCGACGCGGAGCCGCATACCGTCGTCAACGACGCCGGCATCTTTCATTCGAAGGCGCTCGACCAGGACGAGACGTATTCGTTCCGCTTCGACAAGCCGGGTGTCTACAAGGTGTTCTGCGGTATTCATCCGTACATGAAGGAGACGATCACCGTCGAATGACGCGGCCCGCCACGCACCGCAGGCGAACGACGGGCGGCCGCCTACAATGACTGTCGTCCCCTTCGCCCGCGAGGCAGACGGAGCCGTCCATGCCAAGGATCGATCTCGGTACCGTGCCCGAACGCCGCGGCAGCGGCTATCCGCGGCCGTTCGATGCGCCGTGCGCGCAGCGCATCCGCCAGCGTCTCGGCGACGCCGGCGGCCTGCGCGATTTCGGCGTCAACCTGATGCGCGTGCCGCCAGGCGGCTGGTCGTCGCAGCGCCACTGGCATTCCGACGAGGACGAATTCGTCTACGTGCTCGCAGGCGAGCTCGTGATGATCGAGGACGGTGGTGAAACCGTGCTGCGCGCGGGCGACTGCGCGGCGTTTCCGAAAAATTCGGGTAACGGCCATCATCTGGTCAGCCGGTCGGATGCGGTCGCCGTCTATCTCGAGGTCGGCTCGCGCTCGCCGGACGACGTGATCACGTGCCCGGACATCGACATGATGAGCCCGAGCCGCGACGGCCGGTTTCTGCACAAGGACGGCACGCCGTACCCGGACGCGTGACACCTGCGCGTCGGTCACGCCCGCCGGGCCCGCAGGCGCGCGCGGCCGGCCGGGGTCACCGCCACTTCCGCCACGCCGCCAGGTGTATGACGCCGGACCACGTAGCCGCGCGCGCAGGCTTCCTCCCACACCGGCAGGCGCGGGCACGACGTGCGCCACGCATCGATCACCTCATCGTACGGCCGCGCGGCGGGCCCGATCCATTCGAGCAGGTCGTCGATCAACGGCTCGAGCGACGCCGCTTCGCGCTCGGACGCCTTCGGGTGGACTACGTGGATCGGCTGCGCATCCGGCTTGCGAAAGCTCGGCCGCGCACACAGCGTGTCGAAATGATCGTCGAGGATCGTGATGTTCATGGGGGCGCTCCTGTGAACACCGTCATCCTGAACCGCGAGCGCCGAACCGGGAAATGAATTTAACGTGCGGATTCCTGCAGTTTTCTGATCGATCTGTTTCCGTCGCTCACGCGCGTCGCATGCAGGCTCACTGCCCCGCCGCGCGCAGCGCCGGCGCGGTGCCGGCGACGACCGGACACGATCGAGGCAGCGCATGCCCGAACAACACGGCCAGCCCGCAAGCGGACGTGAACATGCCGACGCCGTCGTGCCCGACACCCGGCACTTCGACCACCTGCTGCGCGAGATCGTCCGGATGCCGCTTCTTCAGGTAATCGAAATACGCGAGCCCGCGCGCCAGCCGGTACGGCCCCTGCGCCATCGCCGCGCACGAGCGGTCGATGAAATGCGTGGTTGGATTCGTGTCCGCCTGCCCGAGCAGGTACACGACATGGCGTGCGACGTAGCGCGTTTCGAGATCGCGCACGTCCTGCGACGCGACATAAGGCGGCGCCGATTTCAACCCGTACTTCCATTCGGTCGCGCGCGGACAGGCGCCGCCGGCAAGCGCGTCGGCATTCGGCCGTTCATCGTCGAAATACAGGTAGCTCGACGGATTCGCGACCACGTAACGCACGGCAATGCCGGCACGCGCCAGTGCGTCGCCTTCGCGCCCGGCCACCGCATAACGCTGCAGCAACTGTGCACCGGCGGAATGACCGATCACGACGACCGTCGACAACGACGGGTACAGGCCGCGATCGGCGAAATGCGCGAGCAATGCGTCGAGCGCCGCGAACGAGCTGACCGGGCCCGGCTCGCGCGCCGGTTCGCCGCCTTTCCATCCTTCCTGCGTCCACGCGAGCGTCGATGCGGACAACGAAAAGGCGCGCGCGTCGGCACGGGTCAGGAACTGCGGTGCGACCACCATCGTGCCCGCGCCGGCCGCCCCGGCCTTTTCGACGACCTTGCGCCCCGATGCGTAATACGCGTCGGCGTTACGGAGCGTGCCGTGAATCACGATGAACACGCGCGTGACGTCGGGTGCGGCTTGGTCGAGCGGACGGTCCGCGTAGACGGGCAGCTCCGCGCGATCCCGCGGCGTGTCGACGGCCAAGCGCTGGTCGGCGACGGCCTTGACCGGCGCTTCGAGACGTTCGCGCTGCGTGGGCGTGGCGGCTTCGGCCTGCGCGCCGCCCGGCATGCCGACGGCGGCGACCGCGAGCGGAACGGCGAACGACAGGGCTCGGGCGAGCGGCAACGCACGCAAGCGTCGGAGGCGGGCAAAGGCGGCGGAAATGGCGGACATGGCGGCGGCTCGGGTGGCGAATATGACTTGAACGGCGATGGTCGCAGAATCCGTCGCGCGCTGCCGGCCCGTTGCCGAAAACGGGTCAGCCGGCCGGCTGCGCACCCGGTTCGGCGTCGGCGCACGCTTCGCCCGCTCGACGCTGCAGCTGCTGCACGATGCCGAGCAGTTCGCCGATATGCGTCGCTACCGCCTGCTTGCCGGCGCGCGCCCACGCGTCGAACGACGTCATCCCGCTCACCGCGCCGACGAACGGCACGCCGGCCCGCTCGGCCGCCTGCGCGTCCACTGCATGGTCACCGACGTAGATCGCGGCGGCGGCGGGCAAACCGAGCCGCGCCAGTGCCTGCACGAGCCCTTCCGGGTCCGGCTTGTGGCGTTGCACGTCCTCCCCGCCGATCAACACGTCGACCATCGATTGCAAGCCGTTGCGTTCGAGAATCGCGTCGATCCGGTAGCGAAACTTCGACGACACGATCGCGACGGCAAGTCCTTGCTCGCGCAACGCCGCGAGCAGCGGCGGCACTTCGGGATAGATGCGGGTGCCGGGCACCATGATCTCGTCGGCGCGCGCGACGAAGTGCCGCGCGAACGCATCGGCCCGCGCCGCCACGGTCTCGCCCGTCAACGAACGGAACATGTCCGGCAGCGGCAGTCCGATCACGGCGCCGATCTGCGCGGGTGTCGGGCCGGCGGCGTCGAGTTGATCCAGCGCGTACCGGGTGCATTCGATGATCGCGGCGGACGAATCCGCCAGCGTCAGGTCGAAATCGAATATGACGGCCCGAACCGACATGAAAGAACTCCGTAAGTAAAGCGCGATGCCACGTATGTTACGCGTGCGGCGGGATGAGATCGCCGACGGGATGACCTGAATCCGGGCGGCCGCGTTGAAGGCGCGTCGTCCGGCGTTGATCCGCCCCCAAGATTGTCGCACGCTATCAACCCCATTGCCGGTAGTGCTTACAAACATATCGTCAAAACACGATATATGATTCGCCCATCGACGATACCCGTCAGCCTGACCGAAACACCCAGCCTTTCCATGCCGACCGAACTCGACATCGACGCGATCCTGAAAGCGCTCTCGAACCCTGTGCGCCGGGAGATTCTCGTCTGGCTGAAAACGCCCGGCGAGCATTTCCCGCAGCAGACGCTGCCGTACGAACACGGCGTCTGCGCGGGCCAGATCGACGCGCGCTGCGGGCTGTCGCAGTCGACCGTCTCCGCGCACCTCGCGACGTTGCAGCGCGCGGGGCTCGTGACGTCGACGCGGATCGGCCAATGGGCGTTCTTCCAGCGCAACGAGGCCGTCATCGACGCATTTCACGACGCCCTGCGCCGCGAACTCTAGCCAACGGCCGAACCGGCCATGCGGGGCGCCATCGCACACGACGCGACGGCTTCCCGCCTTTCGTGAAGAGGTTATCTGTCATGCCCACGCTGTTCGATCCCGTTACCCTCGGCGACCTGACCCTGCCGAACCGCATCGTGATGGCGCCGCTCACCCGCTCCCGTGCGGGCGCGACGCGTGTGCCGAACGCGCTGATGGCGCGCTACTACGCCGAGCGCGCATCGGCCGGCCTGATCATTACCGAAGCGACGTCGGTCACGCCGCAAGGCGTCGGCTATGCCGACACGCCGGGCATCTGGTCCGACGAACAGGTCGAAGGCTGGAAGCAGATCACGCAGGCCGTGCATGCGGCCGGCGGGCGCATCGTGCTGCAACTCTGGCACGTCGGCCGGATTTCCGATCCGATGTTCCTGAACGGCGACCTGCCTGTCGCGCCGAGCGCGATCGCCGCGGGCGGCCACGTGAGCCTCGTGCGTCCGCCGCGCCCGTTCGTGACGCCGCGCGCCCTCGAACTCGACGAAATTCCGGGCATCGTCGCCGCGTACCGCAAGGGCGCCGAGAATGCGAAGGCAGCGGGCTTCGACGGCGTGGAAATTCACGGCGCGAACGGCTACCTGCTCGACCAGTTCCTGCAGGACAGCACCAATCGCCGCACCGATGCGTACGGCGGCCCGATCGAGAATCGCGCGCGCCTGCTGCTCGAAGTGGTCGACGCGGCGATCGACGTGTGGGGCGCGGGCCGGGTTGGCGTGCATCTCGCACCGCGCGGCGACGCCCATACGATGGGCGATTCCGATCCGGCGGCCACGTTCGGTTACGTCGCGCGCGAACTCGGTCGCCGCAAGATCGCGTTCATCTTCACGCGCGAATCGTATTCGGGCGACCAGTTGAGCCCGCGCCTGAAGGAAGCATTCGGCGGCCCGCTGATCGCGAACGAGCAGTTCACGCTCGACACCGCGCAGGCCGCGCTCGCGAACGGCAGCGCCGACGCGATCGCCTGGGGCAAGCTGTTCATCGCGAACCCGGACCTGCCGCGCCGCCTCGAAATCGGCGCGCCGCTCAACAAGCCGGTGCCGGAGACGTTCTACGCGGAAGGCGAAACGGGCTACACCGACTACCCTGCGCTGAGCGACGCGGCCTGACGGTAGGACGGCGCGGGTTCAGGCGCGCACGTCGGCACGCATGAACACGCGCTGCGTTTCGTCGAGACCGAGCGCGACGTGGTGCGCGCGGATCGCGCGCAGCGCGTCGTCGAGAGATGCGTCGTCGATGATGTGGAAACCGAGGCGCGCGTAATAAGGGGCGTTCCACGGCGCGTCGCGGAACGTCGACAGCACGACCTCGACGATGCCGTCTTGCGCGGCGCGCGCCATGATCCGCTCGATCAGGCGCGCGCCGATCCGCTGCCCCGCATGCGACGGCGCGACATCCAGTTCCTCCAGATACAGCCGCTGCGCATCGAGCAGCCGGTAGAACGCGAACCCGACGCACGTGCCTTGCGAATCGACCGCGACGTACGCGCGACCGTCGTCGATCCGCATGAGCACGGCAGCCGCATCGGTCGGCTCGCCGTCGGCGATGTCGGCCATGCCGACCTCGCGAAACCGCTGCGCGGCGGCCACTTCCACGGCGGCCATCGCGGCCGCGTCTTCCCGCGTGGCGGGGCGAATCAGGATCGATGCAGGCATGACGGCAATTCGGGCAGGCAGTCCGGGACGGCCGTCACTATAATCGAAACCTCATACGTATCGTTTCGAACGCCCGATCCACGGGGTTCGCCAGCTGCGGCAGCCCCGGCGACCCGCCGCCCGCTAACAGCGAAACGCCTTGCGCCAGACGCCCTGCTCCGGCGTGCGAGCGTTGCATTCGATCAGCGCGCGCACCAGCGCCCAGTCGTCGTCATCGCAGAAATCGAGCAGCATCGCGCCGTACGGGCCGCGCTGTTCGCGCAAGCGCACCGCCAGTCGCGCATGAATGCCCGGCACGCGGCCATCGCCGTGTGCGACCACCGACGGATTCGCGCCCATCCCCGTTCCGCTGCAGAAATTGAGCGCCCAGCGGCCGCTGTCCGGCAGCGGCAGATGCGTCAGCAACGCGTCGATCGCACGCCACTTCCATGCGATCGATGCGGCCACCGGCACGCGATACTCGTCCTGAATCACGAACGCGCCGTCCGGATGGTCGATCGTGAACGTCGCGTTGTCGGGCCACGCGGTCAGGTCGATGCCGAGCGGCCGGCCGCTGCGAAAGCGCCGCAACAGCACGACCGCGCCGCGCACGTCGCCGAGCGTCGGCAGCGTGCCGCCGGCATGCCAGCGCAGCCGCGGATGCCGCGCGCGATGCGCGTCGAACGTCGCATCGAAACCGCGCGTGCACGCACGCGCCGGCCATTCGTCCTTCACCGACATCACGATGCATTCGCGCGGATGCGCATCGAGAAAGCGCGTACAGGTTGCCAGCACGTCGTCGAACGTCATGCCGAGCGCGATGCCGCCGTGATGGATGTCGAACGCATCGCGCACGTGCCGGCAGCGGATGTCGAGCAGCCGCACGCCATGCGCGAGCTGCGCCTCGAGCGGCGCGCGCTGCGTGCGCACGAGCAAATCGTCGACCGTATACGCACAGGTGTCATGGCTGCCCGGTAGGGTCAGCGTATGCAGCGGCCGCGCGTCGTCGAGCGCCGACATCCAGTCGGCAGGCGGCACGCACGTATCGTGGCTCGAAGGGATCATGAATCGATGAATGACAAGGAAAGAAAACCGTGGGTCACGGCGTCGGATGTCGCGGCGCGGGCCGGCGTCTCACGCTCCGCAGTGTCGCGCGCGTTCTCGCCGACGGCAAGCATCGCGCCGCAAACACGCGAACGCGTGATGGTCGCCGCGCGGGCGCTGGGCTACCAGGTCAACCTGATCGCGCGCGACATGATCACGCAGCGCAGCAGCATGATCGGCGTCGTGACGGCCGGATTCGAGAACCCGTTTCGCGCGCGGCTGCTGTCGGACCTGATGGCCACGCTCGGGCAGCGCGCGCTCACGCCGCTCGTGACCAATGCGGAAGACCCGCGCCAGATCCGGCAATCGCTCGAACAACTGCTCAGCTATCGGATCGCGGGCCTCGTGATGACGTCCGCGTCGCCGCCGCTGTCGGTCGCGCAGCAGTATCTCGAACACCGGATTCCGGTCGTGATGATCAACCGCGAAGCGAACCTGCCGGGCGCGGACGTGGTCGTCAGCGACAACGCGGCGGGCGCGGTCCACGCCGCGCAGCGGCTCGTGCGGGCCGGCGCGCGCCGGCTCGCGTTCGTCGGCCCGCGCGGCACGAGCTACAGCGCGCGGTCGCGCGCCGCGGCGTTCGAACAGGCGCTCGCGCAACGCGACGCATTCGACGCGACGCTCGTCCGCGTGCTCGACACGCCGTCCGACACCCACGCCGGCGGGATCGACGCGGCGCGGCAACTGTTCGCGACGGGCGAGCGGCCCGACGGCGTGTTCTGCTCGTCCGACCTGCTCGCGCTCGGCGTGATCGACGTCGCACGCCGAGAATTCGGCTTGCGCGTACCGGACGACCTGCGCGTGATCGGCTTCGACGACATCCCCGCCGCCGAGTACGACGCCTATCGGCTGACGACACTGCGGCAGGACACGCGCGGCCTCGCCCTCGCGGCGATCGACCTGCTTGCGGACCGGCTGCAGACGTTCGACGGCCCGTCGCGCACGCGAGTCGTGCCGGTCACGCAGGTGGTGCGAAACAGCTGCGCGTGACGACGCAGGACCGGGCGCGGTCACCTCGCGCGTCACTTCAATCCGCCCGCGAACCCGCGCAACAGGTAGCGCTGCACGTAACCGGCCACGGCGAGCGTGGGCAGCGACGCCATCAGCCCCGCGCTCATCAGGTCGCCCCAGTCGATCCCGTTCTCCGTCACGTAGCCGGCGATCGCGAGCGGCAGCGTGAAGCGGCTCGGCGTCGACACGAACAGCAGCGCGATCAGGAATTCGTTCCAGGCCGCGATGAACACGAAGATCGCGGTCGCGATCAGCCCCGGCGCGCACAGCGGCAGCACGATCTGCACGAGCCGCCGCGCGAGCCCCGCGCCGTCGATGCACGCCGCCTCTTCGTACTCGATCGGGACGTCGCGCACGAACGCGAGCAGCATCCAGATCGCCATCGGCAATGCATAGATCTGATACGCGAGCATCAGGCCGAGCGTCGAATCGAGCAGGTGCAGCCGCTTCGCGAGCGCGAACAGCGGCACCGCGATCGTGATCGGCGGCATCAGCTTCAACGCCAGCACGAGCACCAGGAACAGCAGGTCGAGCCGCGCCGGAAACCGCAGCCGCACGAGCGCATACGCGGCCGGAAACGCGAGCGCCAGTGCGAGCAGCGTCGTGCCGAAGCCGACCAGCAGCGAATTGAACAGCGGCGCGCCGATACCGTTCGACCACACCGACGCAAAATGCTCGACGGTCGGCGCGGCCGGCCAGATCCGCAACGGATGATCGAGGCGTTCGAGCGTCGGCATGAAGGCCGCGCCGGCCATCCACAGGCACGGCAGCAGCAACAGTGCGAGCGCGACGATGCGCAGCGCCCACGGCACCGTTTGACCGAATGCGGCGCCCGTTCGGGCGCGCGGGATACCCATCGATCGCGTCGTCATGCGCGCCGCTTGCGAACCGTCTGCCATACGTACCCCGAGACCAGCAGCGCGGACGCCGCGAGCATCAGCACCGACGCGGCACTCGCCGGCCCGACGTTGAAGAAGCGGAAGCCCGTGTCGTAGATATAGGTCGACAGCGTCTGCGTCGCGTTGCCGGGGCCGCCGCCCGTCAGCGCATAGACCTTGTCGAACAGCTTGAACGTGTCGATCGAGCGCAGCAGCAGCGCGAGGCCGATCTGCGGCGCGGCGAGCGGCAGCGTGATGTCGCGCAGACACTGCCACTCGCTCGCGCCGTCGGTGCGCGCGGCTTCGTACAGTTCCGGCGGAATCGACTGCAGCCCGGCCAGCACGATCAGGAACGCCATCGGCGTCCACTGCCAGACGTCGACGAGCGCGAGCGACCACAGCGCGAGATGCGGATCGGACAGCCAGCGCACGCCTTCGATGCCGAACGCCGCGAGCAGCGCATTGAGGAAGCCGTCGAAGTTCAGCCAGTTGCGCCAGATCGCCGAGCACACGAGCGTGGACAGCATCATCGGCAGGATCGCGAGCGGCAATGCGATGCGCCGGCCCGGAAACGCGCGCACGAACAACAGCGCGAGACCGAAGCCGAGCGCGACTTCGGCGAGCGACGCGACGATCGTGAAGCGCAACGTGTTGCCGAAGCCGGCCGCGAACGCGTCGTTGCCGAGCACCGCGCGATAGTTCGCGAGCCCCGCGAACGCGCGGCGGCCGGCCGAGTAGTCGACCCGGCAGAACGAGTCGATCAGCACCTGCGCGACCGGATACAGCGCGAGCGCGGCGAGCACCAGCAGCGCGGGCCCGAGCAGCGCGACGAACGGCAGGCTGCGGCCGAACGCTTTCATGCGCGAGCTCCGGCCAGCGGATCGACGTGAGCCGTCACTTGCCAGCCGCGGCCGTCGCCTGCGCGATCTTCTGCTGCGCCTGGCGCAGCGCGGCGTCGGGCGCGGCCTGCCCCGTCAGCGCGAGCTGCAACTGATCGCCGAGAATGCTCTCGACCTGCTGCCAGTCCTTCACACGCGGCCGCGCACGGCCGGCCTCGAGCGCCTTCAGTTGATCGGGATACCAGCGGTACTGGCGCACCAGCGCCGGATCGTTGAACACGCTGCGGCGGGTCGGCGGAATGCCGATGCCGGCGAGGCGCGTCTGCGTGTCGCGCGCGGTGAGGTACGCGAGAAAATCCTGCGCGAGCTTCGCGTGCGGCGCGTCCTTCGGAATGCCCATCTGCCAGATGCCGAGCATCGGCGCCGGGCCCGCGGTCTGCCCCGGCGGCGGCTGCAGCGCGATCTGCCCGACCACGCGCGACTGCTTCGCGTCGTCGAGCGCCGGCACCCACGCCGGCCACACCTCGATCGACTGCGCGGCCGTGCCGCGTTGCAGCGCGTCGCGCACTTCCGCCGCGCCGTACACGTCGACGTCCTTCGGCGCGAACGCCTTCAGCGCGAGGAACGTCTTCAGCGCGGCCTGCGCTTCGCGCGAATCGATCGTCACGTTGCCGGCGTGGTCGAACACGTCGCCGCCGTACGCCCACAGGATCGGCAGGAAGCCCGTGACGACCGGGTTGCCCTTCGTGCCGCGGAACACGACACCCGACACGCTCTTGTCCGCGCCGCCGACGGTCTGCGCGATCTTCAGCACGTCGTCCCAGTTGCGCGGCGGTTGCAGCTTGTACTTCGCGAGCAGGTCCTTGCGGTACGCGAACATCTCGACGTTGCCGACGATCGGCAGCGCGTACAGCGCACCGGCCGCATTGCGGCCGAGCGCGACGGCGGACGGCACGAGATCGGCGTCCGCGAGCGCCGCGGGCAGCGGCTTCAGCCAGCCGTTGCCGATGAATTCCGGCGCCCACGTGTCGTCCATCATCACGAGGTCGTACGCGCCGGTGCCTTCGCGCATCGACAGCTTGAGCTTCTGGTACAGGTTCGCGTTCGGCAGCTTGAGCAGCTCGATCTCGGTGCCCGGATGCAGCTTGTTGAAGCCGGCGACGGCGTCGGCCAGCCCCTTGCCGTAGATGTCGTCGCGGCCCGCGATGACGAGATCCGCCGCGAAGGCGTGCGTGGCGGCAACGGATAGCGCAACGGCGGCGGACAGCGCGCGCAGGCGGCTCAGCAGGGTCATGTGGTCTCTCTCGATCGGCGTATGGAGCGGAACAATCATGCGTTGCACACGTGTGCAACGCCGGCGACGGGTCAAGTCGCCTGAAGCGTCGCCATTGTTCACGCAGACCGTGAAGGTATTGTGGCAAGCCGCAAGCCGGGCAACCTGACGCGCGGATGCCGTCGATCCGGGTCCATTCAGTCAAGCATACGGACGATTTTTTTCAAGCAAGGCTTTCCATCGATCGCCCGATGCCGCCTCATGCCCGTGAAGACCGCACGGCGGCACGCGACCGGCGTGCCACCGCCCGCCGTTCGAGGTCAAAAGTTCACACGAATCCCTGCCATCACCGCCAGTTGCCGGCTCGAATTGCTGTTCGCGAGCACCGGAATCTGCGCATAGTTGACCGCGTTGCCGCTCGCGTCGGTGCCGAGCCCCGTGCCGCTCGCGACCTGGCCGATCGCGACCGCATACAGCGCGGCGCGCTTCGACAGGCTGTAGTTCGCGCCGACGTTCACCTGGTGGAACCGCGTCGTGCCGCGCCCGTCCGTATGCGCGGCGTTGAAGATGTACGCGACGCCGCCTTGCAGCGCCGGCGTGAACATGTATGTGACGTTCAGCTCGCCGATGTCGAACGTGAACGCCTGCGTGCGCGGCTGCGCGTCGGTCGAGAAATAGCGGCTGTCGCCGAGCCGCGTGTGCGTGTAGGTCAGCGCGACCGTCGCCGCGCCGAGCGTGACCGACCCGCCTGCGCCGAACGCGCGCATCGAGCCGGCATCCTGCAGCAGGCAGTACATCGCGCCCGGGTTGCTGCACGCGAAATCGCCGATATAGCCGCTCGCGCCGCCGAGCGCCGCGTCGAGCGGCTGGTGCAGGTCGAGGTAACCGACCGAGAACGCCACCGGCGCCCGCGTGTACGTCGCGGCCACCGCATAGCCGCGCTTCGCGGAAAAATCGCCGGCCTGCCCGCCGAAGCTGAACGTGCCGCCGAACGTGAGGCCGTTGAAATCGGCGCTGGTGAACTTCACCGCGTTGTTGAAGTTGAACGCGGCATTCAGGTTGTCGACGTCGCCGAGATGCGAGCCGTACGGCGTCGCCCAGTTGTTGCTCGATACGTACGCGCCGAGCATGTCGGTGTACGAGTCGTACTGGCGGCCGAGGCCGAGCGTGCCGATTCCGTCCTGGCGCAGCCCGACCCATGCCTGCCGGCTGAATGCGGTGCCGCCCTGCAGCGCCTGCCCGTTCGCGGACAGGAACTGCTGCTCGAGTGTAAACACCGCGTTGAGGCCGCCGCCGAGCGGCTCGGCGCCCTGGAAGCCGAAGCGGGACGGCACGAGGTTGCCGCCGCCCATCTGCCAGGCATGGCCGCCGCCCGTGCTGCCGTCGGCGCGTGTGAACTGCTGGTTCGTCGAATAGATGATGCCGGTGTCCACGGTGCCGTACAGCGTCACGCTCCCCGAAGTCTGCGCGTGTGCGTGCAGGCAGCCCAGCATGGCCGCGGCTGCGGTCAGTCGTCGTCCGTTCTTCATGTCCCGCCCCTCTGTGATCATCGATTCGCAGTGCGAACCGATGGTGTTTTCGATATGGGTGACAGGACTTTATCCAGCGAAAATTCCGGACCTCTATCGCAAATCGGCAAACGGTGGGGGGTGCGACCCGCGACGACGCCGTGCGGCGCCGTCACGATGCGCGTGCGTCATTCGGGACGCGTGGTCTGGGAAGGCAGCTCGCCGAACAGGTCGCGATACTCGCGCGCGAAATAGCCGAGGTGCGTAAAACCCCAGCTCGCGGCGGCTTCGCCGACGCCGAGTTGCTGCGCCGACGTCGTGCGCAGCAGGCGACGCACCGCGTTCAGCCGGATCGTGCGCAGGTAGCCGACCGGCGTGACGTCGGCCACGCGCTGGAAGCTCGTTTGCAGCGTGCGGCGGCTGCAGCGCAGCGCGCGACACAGTTCGAGCACGGTGACGGGTTCTTCGGGCCGGTCGCGCAGATGCTTCTCGCAGCGGCTCACGATATCGCTGTAGGTGGCGTGCGTGATGTCGCGGCGCTCGACGCCGATACCCTGTTCGAGCGCATCGAGGAACATGCCGAGCATCGCGTCGCGAAACATCTTGCGGGTCGCCGCGTATTCGAGGCAGCCCGGGTTGCGCTGGGCCTCGTCGATCAGCGCCGACAGCCGCACGCCGAGCGCGACGCCCTGCGCGTCGGACAGCCGCGTCACGTGCCGCAGCCGGCGCGCGCCGGCCGCGCCGAATTCGGCTTCGCACAGCTCGTCGACCATGTCGGACGCCGCGCTGATCCCGACGAGCCCCATCCCTTCCGGCGTGTGGAATTCGAAATCCTCGCCGGCGCGCAGCGCGAGCAGCGCATAGCCGTCGACCGGCTGGCCCTGGAACGTGCCCGCGAGCGGCACGGACAGCGGCACCGCGAGCGACGTGCGCGCGACCGGTGCGAGCCCGGTTTGCGCGACGCGCCGGTTGGTCGTTTCGCGGAAGAAGTGGAAATCGTCGTACAGCACCTGCGTGACGGTGCCCTTGAAGCGGCCCGGCGTCATCTGACGGTAAACCTGATGCCAGCCCGCGATCGCGAGCCCGTGATCGTGCACGTCTTCGTGTGAGCGTGACTGGAACAGCATCGGCATCTCCGGTAAAACCCTGATTCCTGGATGCGGCCGCCGGGTTTGCGCGGCACGCATCGCCACAGCTTACCCTCGCAAAATCCCGTGTAGTGCGGTTTCGAACGCAAGACAGGCCGCCGACAGCGCGGCGGCCTGCTCGTCGATCAGCCTGACGTAGCGGCGAAACGACGGCATCCGGTTCACGATCTCGCTGCCGCCGAACGGCACGATCGCGAGCGTCCAGCGGCCGTCGCGGGCAACGCCGCCGTGTGCGTCGATGACGCAGTCGGTCAGGTGCAGCGGCCGCAGCGCGTCGGCCAGCGACGGCTCGGCGAGCAGCGCGGCCAGCGTGTCGATGAAGACCCGGTCGCATCCGGGCCCGGGCACCGCATCGACGCCCGTGCGGCGCAGCCAGCCGGTCTGCCGCACGCGCGCGCGGCCCCGCGCCGCCGGGCCGTTCGCGGCTACCGTCACCTTCACGCTGACCGTATGCATCAGGAACTGGCGCTCGACGCGCTCGTCGACGCTCACATGCACGCCGTTCGGCAGCCGCGCCGTGGCGCCGCCCACATCCGTATCGCGCACGGCCCGCAGGTCGGCGAGCACGCGCGCGGCGATCGCGCCGGGCCGATGGCCGGGCGGCGGCGCATCGGGCGCCGCGCGCCGCGGGGCAAGCGCGGCCTTCACGACGCGACGTGCTCGTTGCGCAGCACGTCCTCGACCGGCACCGGCCTGAACGGATGCCGGCGCTGCACGACGAGCGTCCAGAACAGCGCGTACAGCGCGGTGAGCCCGAGCATCGCGCCGAACGGCACGTAGATGTCGCGCGGGTTCATGCCGGGCGGCGTGATGTACCAGATCGCGAGCACGATGCCGACGCTCGACACGATCTGCGGCAGCGGGAACAGCGGCGAACGGTACGGCCGCGGCAGGTCCGGGCGGCGGATGCGCAGCATCACGACCGACGCGGTGACGAGCAGGTACGCGGTGCCCCACGCGCAGGTCGCGGCGAGCACGAGATGCAGGATGCTGTCGAGATTGCCGTTGATCAGCCACGCATGGAAGATCGGCACGATCGCCGCCGCGACGATGCCGACCACCGGCGTCTTGAAACGCGGATGCAGGTACGCGAAGCAGCGCGGCAACGCGCCGTCGATCGCCATCCCGTACAGGATGCGCGGCAGCCCGGCCATCAGCGTGTTGATCGTCGCGGCGCCCGCGCACAGGAACGCGATGCCGAACCACACGCGGCCGAACGGCCCGAGCACCTGCAGCGCGAACGCGGGAATCGCGCCCGGCGTGTCGAGCAGGTGCGTGAGGCCGTCGGGGCTCACCGGCACGTTCGCGACCTGGCGGCGGATCGCCGCGCCGTACAGGAACATGCAGATCGCGACGCCGACGAGGCCGAGCGCCATCGCGCGCGGAATCGTGCGGCCCGGCGCCTTCATTTCCGGCGCGAGCGGCGTGACGAACTCGCAGCCGACGAACATGAACATCGCCATCCCGACCAGCGACAGCACGGCCGGAATCGACGTGCCGACTTCCGAGCCGCCGAACCAGCCGTCGAGATGCACGGCCGGCGCGGCCGCGAGCCCGAGGATCCCGAAGATCATCAGCGACAGCCACATGCCGGCCGTCAGCACGATCTCGAGCTTGCTGAACACCTTGATGCCGATGATGTTGGTGATCGCGAACGTGACCACGAGGCCGACGCCGACGAGCCACGAGCTGTTGTGCTGCTCGAACGCGGCGTTCAGCGATTCGAAATTCACGAGCGCCATGATGCCGCTCAGGATCGTCTCCGCCGTGCCGGCGAACACGTGCACGAGGAAATACGCGGAAATCGTGCCGGTGATCGCCCAGAAGCGGCCGAGCCCGCACGACAGGTAATCGTAAACCGAGCCGGCCGTCGGCAGCATCGCGGCGGCTTCGGAGAACGTGGTGGCCTGCGCCTGCATCATCACGAACGCGATGATCATCGCGACCGCGAACGCCCAGCCGCCCATCCCGAAGCCCGACGTCGCGGTGAGGATCACCGGGCTCGCCATGATGAGCCCGACGGCGCTCGCCAGCGCGGTCGGAAAACCGACCGCCCCCGCCTTCAACGCGGTGCCGCCGCCCGCTTCAGCCGGCGAGCCGCCAGGCGTACCGCCCGCGGCGCCGGTCACTCCTGACCATCCCGACATCGTTGTCTCCTTCGTAGGTTGGCCCGAACCGGCGCTTCGTCAGCGGCCGGGGGCCAGATGCTCTGCGGTCGGCCCCGGTCGGCGCTTCAGCGCTTCGATCCCGGGCCCCTGTCGATCACGGCGTGATCCGATGTCGAAAAAATACGCAGGCAAAATAATCCGGTCATAGCGCAAATCGGCAAACCCGCGACGGCGTTCCCCCCTTCCGCCGCGGATTGGCCGTCATGCGATCACGCCGTTACGCGAACGGCACGGCCTCGAAGCCGGCCGCGAGCGCGTCGACGATCCGGTCGAGCTGTTCGCGCTGGATCACGAGCGGCGGCGACAGGATGATCTTCGTGCCGACCGGGCGCACCAGCACGCCGTTCTCGCGCGCGACTTCCGCGACCGCGTTCGCATAGCCCGACAGCGGATCGATCGGCTCGCGCGTGTCCTTGTTCGCGACGAGGTCGAGCGCGAGCATCAGCCCCTTGCCGCGCACCTCGCCGACCGCCGCGAAGCGCTCCGCGAACGGCTGCAGCGCTTCGAGCAGATACGCACCCTGCTTCGCCGCATTTGCCGGCAGGTCCTCCTTCACGACGATGTCGAGGCTCGCGATCGCGGCCGCGCATGCGACCGGATGGCCGGCGTACGTGTAGCCGTGCATGATCGCCCCGCCGAAATCGGCATTCGCGGCGAACGCATCCTCGATCCGCGCGTTCACGACCGTCGCGCCGAGCGGCACGTAGCCCGACGAAATGCCCTTCGCCAGACACATGATGTCCGGGCGCACGCCCCAGCCGCGACTGCCGAACAGGCAGCCGCTGCGGCCGAAGCCGGTCACCACTTCGTCGGCGATCAGCAGCACGCCGTAGCGGTCGCACACCTCGCGCACCAGCGGCCAGTAGTTGGCCGGCGGCACGATCACGCCGCCCGCGCCCTGAATCGGCTCCGCGATGAACGCGGCGACCGTATCGGGGCTCTGGAACTGAATCTCGCGCTCCAGCATTTCCGCGCAGATCCGGCCGAGTTCCTCCGGGTCCTGCGTGAACGGGTTGCGGTACAGCCACGGCGTCTCGACGTGGAAGCAGCCGGGCAGGTTCGGCTCGTAGTTGCGGCGGAACACCGTGTTGCCGTTCACCGACGCGCCGCCGAAGTGCGTGCCGTGATAACCCTGTTTCAGCGAGATGAACTTCGTGCGATCGGCCTGGCCGCGCACCTTCCAGTACTGGCGCGCGATCTTCAGCGCGGTCTCGATCGCATCGGAGCCGCCCGAGCTGTACAGCACGCGGCGCATCCCTTCCGGTTCGAGCAGGTCGATCACCTTCTTCGACAACTCCTCGGCGCGCGGATGCGAAATGCCGTCGAACAGCTGGAAGTATTCGAGTTCGTCGAGCTGGCGCACGATCGCGTCCTTCACTTCCTGGCGGTTGTGACCGACGTTCACGTTCCACAGGCCCGCGACGCCGTCGACGAGCTTGCGCCCCGCCTCGTCGAACACGTAGCAGCCGTCGCCGCGCACGATGCGGATCGGCTTGCGCTGTTTCATCTCGTTCGGGTGCAGCATCGGGTGCCAGAATTTCGCTTCGTTGTAGCTCATTGCAGTCTCCACTGTCGGATCGTTGAATCGGGTTCGTTCGGGTTCGAGCGTCGCGCGTCAGTGCGCGATGCAGACGGATTTGGTTTCGGTGAAGCCTTCGATCGCGTACTGGCCGAATTCGCGACCGATGCCCGATTGCTTGTAGCCGCCGAACGGCATCGACGGATCGAGCGGAATATGGCAGTTCACCCACACCGTGCCGGCCTCGATCTGCGGCACGAGGTTCATCACACGTTTCAGGTCGTTGCTCCAGACGCTCGCGGCGAGGCCGTACGGCGACGCGTTCGCGAGGCGCACCGCGTCGGCCGCGTCGTCGAACGGCACGACCACGATCACCGGGCCGAACACCTCGTCGCGCACGATCGCGCTGTCCGGATGCGGATCGGCGATCACGGCCGGCTTCACGTAATAGCCGGGCAGATCGTCGGCCGGCGTGCCGCCCGCGAGGAACGTGAGGCCCGCACGGCGCGCGCCTTCGATGTGCTGGACGACCTTGTCGCGATGGTGCGCGGACACGAGCGGGTTGATCTGCGCGGTGGTGTCGAGGCCCGCGCCGAGCTTCATCGACCGCGCGACGCCCGCGAGGCCGTCCGCGAGTTGCGCGAACTTGCTGCGATGCACATAGATGCGCGACGCGGCCGCGCACACCTGCCCCTGGTTGAAGAACGCGCCGGCGGCGACGCCGTCGAGCGCCTGCGCGACGTCGACGTCGTCGAGCATCACGATCGGGTTCTTGCCGCCGAGCTCCAGCGAGAAGCGCGTCATGTTCTGCACGGCCGCCGCGCCGACCAGCTTGCCGGTCGCGGTCGAGCCCGTGAACGAGATCTTCGCGATCGACGGGTGGCTGGCGAGCGCCGCGCCGCAGACGCGGCCGCCCGTGACGACGTTGAACACGCCGGGCGGCACGCCGGCCTCGCGCGCGAGTTCGGCGAGGCGCAACGCGGTGAGCGGCGTTTCCGGCGACGGCTTCAGCACGATCGTGCAGCCGGCCGCGAGCGCGGGAACCAGCTTCCACACCGCGATCATCAGCGGGAAATTCCACGGCACGATCGCGGCGACCACGCCGACCGGCTCCTTGCGCGTATAGGCCGTATAGCGCGCGCCGGGCGGAAACGGGATCGACACGTCGAGCGTCTGGCCGGTGATCTTGGTCGCCCAGCCGGCCATGTAGCGCACGTATTCGACGCTCGCGCCAACTTCGATCGCACGCGACACGTGAATCGACTTGCCCTGGTTCAGCGTTTCGAGCTGCGCGAGCGTTTCGGCGTCGGCTTCGATCAGGTCCGCGAGTTTCAGCAGGATGCGTTCGCGGTCGGCCGGCCGCAGCCCGCACCACACGCGCGCGTCGAACGCGTGTCTGGCGCTGGCGACCGCGCGGTCGACGTCGTGTGCGTCGGCGTCCGCGACGGTGGCGAGCCGCTCGCCCGTCGCGGGGTCGTACACGTCGAGCCGCGCGGCCGCGTGCGCGGGCTGCATGGCGCCGTCGATGAAGAGGCCGAAATCGCGCGCAACGAAGGTGCGCACGGTGTCGCTGACGGCGACGAAGCTCGTGTTGCTCATGGGCGTCTCGTTGATTGTCGTGGCTGGACCGCGTGCGGGCGAGGCACGCAGGCGTCGGACCACTGTATCGACGAGGGATCACGCCCGGTGAGCGCAAATTGGCAGCGCGTGGCGCGCGGTAGCGGTTCGAGCCCGCGACGCGGCCCGCGGGCGACGTGCGCGATCCGCCGGGGGCTGCCGTGGTTTGGATGCCGGACCGGGGTCCGGTCATTGAATCGTCAGTTTCTGAAACCGTGCGCCATCGACGCGAGGAAGTCGTACGCCTGGTAGTCCAGCCAATACACGCCGAGCGCAAGCGGGATCAGGAAGTACAGCGAGTCGTAGGTTCCGCTTCTGACCGTCCTGACGATGAAGATCGGCAGCGCGACGCTCAACGCGATGACTAAAATCGAAGCGGCAATGATCGCGACGTCCATGTTCCCGGCCCTTTTCTTGAATTGTTATCGATACGACGAGCGCGCATGGTACTGCACGATCTCGCGGGCCAGCTTGCAGAACGATTACAGGAACAGCGCGCCGACCAGCTCCGTGCGATTCGACACGCCGAGCTTGCGGTACATGCGCATCAGGTGGGTCTTGATCGTCGGTTGTCCGAGCGCGAGATCGCGCGCGATCTCCTTGTTCGAGCAACCGTCGCGCACGAGCCGCGCGATCTGCTCCTCGCGGTAGGTCAGCCGTTCCTCGCAACCGATCCGGTGGATCCCGCGCCGGGCGCGCAGCAGCGGGCTCAGCGCGGCTTCGGCGACAGGCTGCAGACGCGCGAGTGCGTCGATCTCGCCGGGTGCGAAGCGTCCTGCCGTACCATTGCCGGTGCGATTCGCGTCGCCCATGCCGAAGCGCAGCAGCGAAAACGCGCCGACCGTGCGGCCCGCGTCGCGCAGCCAGATCTCGACGACGTCGGCCACGTCGTGCCGCCGCAGAAAACGGGTCCAGTACGCGGATGCGTCACGTCGCTCGTCAGGCAATTGGGACGCGAGCGTGACGACCGCGCGGTCGCCCGCCGCGCAGCGCGACGGGTGCAGCGGATCGAGCATCCGGTAGCGGGCGACATAGGTGCGGTGCATCGATTCCGGCATCCCGAACAGCTCGAAATCGGCCGGTTCGCCGCTCTGGTCGAGCCGGTAGAACACAATCGCCGACGGGCTCGCGAACGCATCGAACGCGTCCACGCACGCGCGCAGCGCGCGTGGCCAGTCGGCGGGAGCGTGGTCGGCGGGAACGGATGAGGTCGGCATCGGAAATCGGCTGGGTGGCGAACGCGTCGAATTTCAACGTCCGGGCCAGCCTACCGGCGCCGAAAAGCGCCGGTGAGCACAAATCGGCAAATCGTCCCGGGCCGGCCAGGTGGCCGGTTCAGCCGGTTCAGCCGGTTCAGCCGGTTCAGCCGGTTCAGCCGGTTCAGCCGGGACGATGCCGGCGCGCGACGGTGCGCGCGCCTGGCTTCAGCGTGCGTTCGCGGCGAACGTGTCGCAGGCGCTCACCTCGCCCGACTCCATCCCGCGCCGCAGCCAGTACACGCGCTGCTCGCTGGTGCCGTGCGTGAAGCTTTCGGGCACGACGTAGCCCTGCCCTTGCTGCTGCAGCCGGTCGTCGCCGATCGCCGCGGCGGCCTTCAGTCCCTGCTCGAAGTCGCCGGGTTCCATCAACCGCTGGTTCGCGCGCTGCGCGTTGTTCGCCCACACGCCGGCAAAGCAGTCGGCCTGCAGCTCCATCCGCACCGACAGCGCATTCGCGCGCGCCTGGCTCGAGCGCCGGCGCGCGGCGTCGACCTTGTCGGCAATACCGAGCAGGTTCTGCACGTGATGGCCGACTTCGTGCGCGATCACGTAGGCCTGCGCAAAGTCGCCGCCGGCGCCGAAACGCTTGCGCAGTTCGTCGTAGAAGCCGAGATCGATGTACACGTTGCGGTCGCCCGGGCAGTAGAACGGCCCCATCGCGGTCTGGCCGGTGCCGCACGCGGTCGGCGTCGAGTTCGTGAACATCACGAGCTTCGGCGGTTCGTACTGCGCATGCAGCTGCGTGTTGAACACGCCCGTCCACGTGCGTTCGATGTTGCCGAGCACCTTGCGCGTGAACACCGCGCCGGCGTCGTTCGCCGGTGCGCCCTGGTGCTGGGTCGGCGCGGGCTGCGCCTGCTGCTGGCGGCCCTGCAGCGCCGACGCACCTTCGAGCACGACGCGCGGGTCGATTCCGAAGAAATACGAGGCAGCCAGCGCGATCACGATCGTGCCGATGCCGATCGTCGCGCGCCCGCCGCCGAACCCGCCGGCGCCGCGTCGATCCTCGACGTTCGTGCTTTCCCTTTCGTCGTCCAGCCTCATTGCCGGCCCCTCCCTGTTCTTTTGTCGATGGTCCGATCGCGCCAGCGCGCAACCGGGCGATACGCCGTGGCGACACGCTCCGTCGGCAGACGCGATACCTGCGCATCGGACGCCCGCTCGCGCCGATCCGGCCGGCCGCGCCATTGCCGGCCGCGCCCCTGCCGGCCGCGCCATTCGTACGACGGAATCGGCGGCCGACGCGCCGCCCGTCGCTGCGCGCCCGCCCGCGCTATTTTGCCGGGCTTTCGTGGCTTATCGCAAAAATGTGGAGGATAGAGCGATTCGGCGTCGGACATCGTCAGCCTTTGCAAAATGGGCCAAGGCCACCGTGCCCGCCACGCCCGGCCGTTCGGGCGACCCGCGTTCATCCTTTCGGCGGATACCGGCGCGCGCCGGCGCCGCCTAAAGTGGCCGGAACGCCCCCTTTCCGGAGAACGACATGACGCACCCGCCCCCCCGCAC
>FTHQ01000276.1_pt1 | contig 23921 bp, 18 predicted proteins | sample 1641001 | NCBI WGS metagenome assembly FTHQ01 (sample SAMEA3914872, study PRJEB12502) | metagenome | biome: forest; material: soil | place: Canada | collected 2011-07-03 | depth 0.3 m | reverse complement strand
GCCTTGTCCGGCGCAGCCGCCGCGGGTGCCGTCGCGGCCGCGACGACCGCGGGCTGCTCGCCCGACGACTGCTGCATGCGCCACGCGCCCCAGCCGCCGACGGCCACGACCAACGCCACGACCGCGGCGATCGGCGCCTTCAGCGAACGGCGCGGCGGCTCGGCGGGCGGCGTGACACGCCCTTCCAGATCCGCGAGAATGCGCGACTGCCGTGGCCCTCCCTCGCCCGCCGGTTTAGTATCGGACAGCAGGCTGGGCGGAGTTTTCGAATTTGAATTTTCCGGCGCACTCATTCAGCGTCTCATTGAATCCTGGTTTAATTCACCGCGATAATATAGCCCGGCCTCTCGAAGCAGCCTGATTCTAAGAGCAAGCATTGCAAAACACAATCAATTCCAATTTCCGGGGATATCGTTGATTGCCGTCGCACTCGTCGCCTATTTCGCCCTTGCCGTCGCCGTTGCGGCACTGTTGCTTTTACCGGGTATCCGCGCGACCGTTTTCGAATCCGTTGCCCAGTTTCACGGCCGTCTTACCCGCCGTGCGAACGATCGCGCCGCGCGCACGCGGAGTCAGATTGTTAAATCGGCAAGCGTTACGCGCGGCGCATTAAACGATGTGCAAAATTTACTGGTTCGGCGGCGCTTGATGATTATGGTATCGGCAGGTATTCTTGCGACGCCGCCATTGGTCGCCATTGCGTTACGCGGCCGGCAATTGTTCCAGTACGACGACACGGCGCGCGTGCCCGACGAGAAGATCGCCGCGCTGCTGCAGGGCGAGCAACTCGTGCCGCCCCCGCCGCTGCCGCCGGAAGTCTTCGCCACCAAGGAAGTCGAACAGGTCCGCCCGGCGCTGAAGGATGCGAGCCGCGACTGGAACCTGCTGGATCCGGATTTCCGTACGCGTTTGCTGCTGGTCTACAAGATCATGCACGAACAGCACGGTTATGAAATGGCGTTGCTGGAAGGTTACCGGAGCCCGGAACGGCAGAACCGGCTGGCGCAGATGGGCAGCAACGTGACCAACGCGGCAGCCTTCCAGAGTTATCACCAATTCGGGCTGGCGGCCGATAACGCATTCCTGCGCGACGGCAAGCTGGTCATTTCCGAGAAAGATCCGTGGGCGATGCGCGGCTACCAGTTGTACGGCCAGGTCGCCGAACAAGTCGGCCTGACCTGGGGCGGCCGATGGAAAATGATGGATCTCGGGCACGTGGAATACCATAAACCCGGTTTTAAACTGGGACGCGGCAGCTAGCCAGGGCTGCCGGACAGGAAATAATGAGGGCGGCATGGGGCTTTTTAATATCCCGGCAGGAAACGATATGGGCGACGCAGAAAATCGGGCATTCCGGTGCGCGATTTTTTCCGGCCGCCGCTTCCGTTTTAAATCTCACAGCGTCCTTTCGTTAATGCGCGCGCCTTCTCCGATGCCGCGGGCGCATTGATGCCAGCCCCCTTCATCCCGTTTGACAGCATGGCGACACATCGCGGCGCCACCCTTGCCGCTCGACGCGCCTGCGTCGCCTCACCGAATCGCACCGGAACCTGAACGTCCTATGCAACGCATCCTCAACGTGCTGACTCATCCGCGTACGCTCTCGATCGTCGGGATCGTCGCGCTAGCGGCCATTCTGTTCATCGTCGCCGACATGTTGCAGCTGCCGCTCCTGTGGGCGGCGACCGCGTTCGCGGCGATCCTCGCGCTGTGGCTCGTGGTCGCGCTGTGGCGCCGCTGGCGCGTGAAGCGTGCGAACCAGCAGCTCGGCCAGGTGCTGGAAGAGCAGGCGGAAACCGGCAAAATCGCCGCGCCGGCCGCTGCCGCGCTCGCACCGGACGCGAAGACGGCCGACCTCGACGTGCTGCGCACGCGCCTGTCGGATGCGGTGAAGACGATCAAGACGTCGAAGATCGGCCAGGTGTCGGGCGGCTCCGCGCTGTACGAACTGCCGTGGTACATCGTGATCGGCAACCCGGCCGCGGGCAAGAGCAGCGCCGTGCTCAATTCCGGCCTGCAGTTCCCGTTCGCGGACAAGAACAGCGCCGTGATCCACGGCATCGGCGGCACGCGTAACTGCGACTGGTTCTTCACGACCGAAGGGATCCTGCTCGACACGGCCGGCCGCTATTCGGTGCACGAGGAAGACCGCAGCGAATGGCTCGGCTTCCTCGGGCTGCTCAAGCGCTACCGTCCGAAGGCGCCGATCAACGGCATCATCGTCACGGCCAGCATCGCCGAACTCACCGGCAATCGCCCCGAATTCGCGATCAACCTCGCGAAGAACCTCCGTCAGCGCGTTCAGGAGCTGACGGAAAAGCTGGAAGTGTTCGCGCCGGTCTACGTGATGTTCACGAAGGCCGACCTGATCACCGGCTTCACCGAATTCTTCAGCAGCAGCGACAAGCACGAGTACGACCGCGTGTGGGGCGCCACCCTGCCCTACGAGCCCGACGACAAGCGCGACGTCGTCGCGCAGTTCGACACGCACTTCGAGGAACTCTACGAAGGGCTGAAGGAAATCAGCGTCGCGCAGCTGTCGCTGTCGCGCGGCAACCAGCTGTCGCCGGGCCAGTTGAGCTTCCCGCTCGAATTCTCGACGATCAAGCCGTCGCTGCGCGCGTTCCTCGCGACGCTGTTCGAGAACAACCCGTTCCAGTACAAGCCGATCTTCCGCGGCTTCTACTTCACCAGCGCGCTGCAGGAAGGCGAAACCAACAGCGCGGCCGCGCAGCGCATCGCGCACCGCTTCGGCCTCGACGGGAATGCGCTGCCGAAACCGCACAGCGCGTTCTCGAAGAACGGCTTCTTCCTGCGCGACCTGTTCTCGAAGGTGATCTTCGCGGACCGCCAGACGGTGCGCCAGTTCGCGAGCCCGACCAAGACGCGGCTGCGCTACGCGACCTTCTTCGGCTTCGTCGCGGCGCTCGCGCTCGCGCTGGGCGGCTGGACCTGGTCGACGATCGGCAACCAGCAGCTGGTCGCGAACGTGCAGGCCGACCTCGACAACGTCACGCGCCTGCAGCAGGGCCGCAACGACCTGCAGTCGCGCCTGCAGGCGATGGACATCCTCGAGGACCGGATCGAGCAGCTCGAACAGTTCCGCCGCGACAAGCCGATGTCGGTGTCGCTCGGCCTGCACCAGGGCGACCGGCTCGAGCAGCATCTGCTGACCGAGTACTACAACGGCGTGCGCCAGATCCTGCTCGCGCCGGTCTCGCAAAACCTCGCGTCGTTCATGAAAGACGTGAACGCGCACCCCGAGCAGCTCGTGCCGATGACGCGCCCGCCCGAATCGGGCGCCGTGCCGGGCGGCACGATACCGGTCTCGACGAACGCGGCAGGCGCCGCCCCGCAGGCGGGCGCCGCGCTGGCCGCGTCCGGCACCGCGCCGGCCACCGCGCCGCAACAGGCGGCGGCCCCGCAAGGCGGCCTCTACAGCGACGCGTCGCCAACCAACGTGCAGGATGCGTACAACGCGCTCAAGACGTACCTGATGCTGTCCGACAAGCGTCACGTCGAACAGGCGCACCTGACCGATCAACTCGCCCGCTTCTGGCGCGGCTGGCTCGAGACGAATCGCGGCAACATGCCGCGCGACGAGATGATCCGGAGCGCCGAGCGGATGATCTCGTTCTACCTGTCCCGCGTGAACGACAACGACTGGCCGATGATCGACGCGAACCTCGCGCTCGTCGACCAGACCCGCGAGAACCTGCGCCGCGTGGTGCGCGGCATGCCGGCCCGCCAGCGCGTCTACGAGGAAATCAAGGCCCGCGCGTCGACCCGCTTCGCGCCGATGACCATCGCGCGCATCGTCGGCGACGGCAACCAGGGGCTCGTGGCAGGCAGCTACGCGATTCCGGGCACGTTCACGCGTGAAGCGTGGTTCGACTACGTGCAGCCGGCGATCCGCGATGCGGCGACCAAGGAGCTGCAGGCGAAGGACTGGGTGCTCAACACGTCGACGCAGGACGACCTGACGCTCGAGGGCAGCCCCGAGCAGATCCAGAAGACGCTCGTCGGCATGTACAAGACCGAGTACGCGCAGCACTGGCAGAAGTTCATGCAGGGCATCGCGGTACAGGGCTTCACCAGCTTCGGCCAGGCCGTCGACGGGATGAACCGCCTCGGCGACCCGCAGGATTCGCCGATCCGCAAGATCCTCGAGACCGCGTACGACCAGACGTCGTGGGACAACCCGTCGCTCGCGAACGCGACAATCAAGAAGGCGCAGACGGGCGTCGTGAACTGGGTCAAGCAGCTGTTCTCGCGCTCGCAGGCCGGCCAGGTGGCGGCAGCCAACATCGACATCAACGGCAATCCGGCCGAGGTGCCGATGGGTCCGATCGGCCAGGAGTTCGTCGGGCTCGCGCGGATCGTCGCGACGCACGACGGCACGTCGATGCTGAAGGGCTACATGGAGTCGCTGTCGAAGGTCCGCACGCGCTTCAACGTGATCAAGAACCAGGGCGACCCGGGGCCGGGCGCGCGCCAGCTGATGCAGCAGACGCTCGACGGCAGCGGTTCGGAACTTGCCGATTCGCTGAAGCTCGTCGACGAGCAGATGCTGACGGGCCTGACCGATTCGCAACGCAAGTCGCTGCGTCCGCTGCTGGTGCGGCCGCTGATGCAGGCGTTCGCGGTCGTGATCCAGCCGGCCAGCGCCGAAGTCAACAAGGTGTGGAACGCGCAGGTCTACCAGCCGTTCCAGAGCTCGCTCGCGACGAAGTACCCGTTCGCCGCGAACGCGAAGGTCGAGGCCGGCGCCGGCGAGATCGCGCAGGTGTTCGGTCCGGACGGCTCGATCGCGAAGTTCGTCGGGACGACGCTCGGGCCGCTCGCGGTGCGCCGCGGCGACACGCTCGCCGCCCGCACGTGGGGCGACATGGGCATCGGACTCACGCCGGACTTCACCAACGGCTTCGCCCGCTGGGTCGCGCCGCTCGCGGGCGGCGCGGCCGGCAGCGCAGCCGCGTCGGCCGAGCCGCAGACCGTGTTCCAGATCCTGCCGCAACCGAGCACGGGCACGACGGAATACACGATCGCGATCGACGGCCAGCAGCTGCGCTACCGCAACACGCCGCCGCAGTGGACCAACTTCGTGTGGCCGAACCCGCAGGGTTCGCCGGGCGCGACGCTGTCCGCGACGACCTTCGACGGCCGCACGGTGCAGCTCGTCAACGAGCCGGGCCGCTACGGTCTCGAGAAGCTGATCAACTCGGCGCAGCGCAAGCGCCGTCCGGATGGCACCTTCGACCTGACGTGGGCACAGGGCAGCGTGAACGTGTCGGTGACGATGCGCATCATCAGCACGTCGCAACCGTCGGCCGGTGGCGGCGACCAGCCGCAGCAGCAAAGCCTGCGCGGCCTGCAGCTGCCGTCGTCGGTCGCCGACGCGAGCGCGGGCGCCGCGCAGAACGCGACGCAAGCCGGCACCGGCACGCCGGGCGCCGCGCCGGCGGTCGCGGCCGCCAACGCAACGAATGCACAGAGGGCGCAATGACGCAAACCGTACAGGCGCAAATCGCCTACTTCGGCAAGATTCCGTCGCGCGGCGACTTCGTGAAGAGCGCGCACAATCCGCAACTGCTGCAGACGCTCGATCGCTGGATCGCGCAGGCGCTGGAGCTGCTCGCGGAAGATCCGCGCTGGAAGATCGTCTACGAGGATGCGAAGCCGATGCATTTCGCGTTTCTCGGCTCGCGCAGCAAGCTCGCGATCGCGGGCCACATGGTCGCGAGCCACGACGTGTCGATGCGCCGCTTCCCGTTCCTCGGCGCCACCGCGCTGGAGGTCGACCGGCCGGTCGCCTTCCTCGCGCGCAGCCCGCTCGCGTTCGCGCGGCTGTGGTCGCGCGTCGCCGCGCAGATCCCGCCGCTGCTCGGCAAGGACGAGCCGCCCGGCGCGCTGCAAGCGCTCGGCGACACGCAGGTGCCGATCGACATCGGCGGCCCCGGCACGTCGCATGACGGCACCTTCAACGATTTCGTCGAACACCAGACGCTGCACGGCCTGCAGGAGATGCTGCTCGAAAGCGGTCATCCGGTGCGGCTGCGCGGCGCGATGCTCGCGCTCGGCTCGCTGCTGCGGCCGGTGATGCAGAGCGGTTCGTCGCACATCGAACGCGGCCTCACGCTGCCGCTGCCGGTCGATCCGTTCTACCGCAGCCTCGTCGCCGCGTTCTGGCTCGAGCTGATCGCGCCGTTCGTCGCGCAGGCCGACTTCGAGCTCGCGATCTTCATCGGCACGATCGCCGAACGCGAACGGCTCGTCATTGGCTTCAACGGCGCGTCGGCGAAGACGCTGCTGAGCGTCGTCGACCCGCAGACCTACGCCGCCCACAACATCGACATCGACGATCCCGAGTGGATCGACGCCCATGCGCAAAACGATCACCAGATCAGCAAGCTCGTCAGCTACCTCGACCAACCGCAACTCTCGCTGCGCGTCGCCATCGACGCGTTCCGCGAAGCGTTCATCGGAGGCTGACCGCATGCATCGCACGATTCAGGTCCGGCGCGCGCGCTTGTCGGCCGCCGTCTCGCCCGCCCTCGCCGCGCTGTTCGCGGCCGGCCTCGTCGCGAGCGGCGCGGCCTTCGCGCAGAACACCGGCGCGACCGTCACGCCGGTCGGCAACGGCACGGTCGCGACGACCGCGCTGCCGCAGGCCAACCCCAACGCCGGCGGCGCGTCCGGCACGGTGGTGCACGGCACCGCCGGCACGCTCACGCCGCCGCCCGCGAACGCGGCGCCCGGCCAGGTGGTGGTCGGCGGCAAGGTGCCCGACGAGGCGACCAAGGCCGCCGTGCTGCAGAAGCTGCGCGACACCTACGGCGCGACGAACGTCGTCGACCAGATCGAGGTGGGCGACGTCGCGACGCCGCCGAACTGGAGCGCGAACGTGCAGAAACTGCTCGGCGCGCAGCTCAAGCAGATCAGCAAGGGCCAGTTGAAGATCAACGGCACGCAGATCGAGATGAAGGGCGAGGTGCACAACGAGGCGCAGCGCCAGCAGCTCGCGAGCGACATGGCGAACACGCTGAACCCGACGTACACGATCAAGAACGGGCTGCGCGTGTCGGCGTCCGAGCAGGGCGTGCTCGACCAGACGCTCGCGAACCGGACGATCGAGTTCGAGACCGGCAGCGCGACGCTGACGCCGCAGGGCAAGTTGATCCTCGACCAGATGGCGGCCGCGCTCGCGAAGATGCAGAACCGCACGGTCGACATCATCGGCCACACCGACAACTCGGGGAACCGGACGTCGAACATCGCGCTGAGCCAGGCGCGCGCGGATGCGGTGAAGGGCTACCTGATCACGAAGAGCATTCCGCCGCAGCAGATGACGACGACGGGCGTCGGGCCGGATCAGCCGATCGCGCCGAACGATACGGCCGACGGGCGGGCGCGGAACCGGCGGATCGAATTCCGCGTCGGGCAGTAACGGGACCTCGACCGGCCGCCGTCTCCATGACGGAGCGCGGCGGCGGCACGGCATACGACGGGCGGCGGCAGCGATGCACCGCCCGTCTTGCGTTTACGACTGCTCGTCGGGCCGCACGCCCAGCAGTTCGCGAATATGCGACAGCGAGCCGTCGTCCTTCACGACGCTCTCGAGCCACTTGTGCAGCGGCATGTCGGCCCATTCGGCCGCTTTGTCGGCGAGATACGCGACTGGGCTGTGCGGCTCGGTCTGACGGAAATAGCGCGCCACCGCACGCAACTGGTCGACGGCCTGCGCACGGTTCTGGATGCCGGCGATCGTCTGCGTCACCGGAGGACGCGAAGCGGTCTGCTGCTGCACGTGGGTCTCCTCGGTCTGGATCGGTTGGCCGAACACCGGCTCGATGCGCTCGGGCTGGGCCTGCTGCACCGCCTGCGTGTGCGGCGCGCTGCCGGTATAGCCCTGTTCGCGCGCGAAGCGCTCGGCGAGCCGGTACACGGTCTCGAACGCGTCGCGCGCCTGCCGGAAGCTCGGCGCCGAATCGCCCGCGCGCTCGACGAGCCGCTCCTCGAACGCATCGAGCGCGAATTCGAACGCCTTCAGGTTCGCCAGCAGCGCCGTGTAGAACGCGATCGACGTCACGCGCCGCGACGCGTCGATCTGCTCGATCGACGGCTTGCCGCGCGCGATGTCGTCCGCATGCTCGGGGTCGCGCTTGATCGACTGCGCGACGTGCTGCGCGACTTCCCAGTCGAGCGTGCTGAACGCATTCGATGCACCGTCGGTCAGCGGCACCGCGCGCAGCAGCTCGGCCGTGCGACCGGACAGCCATGCGACGTTGCCGAGCCGGTGCTCGATGTCGTCGTCCTCGGGCAGCGGGTGGAAGGTGTCCCAGAACTCGCGGCACAGACCCTCGAGCAGCGCATAGCCTTCGGTGAGGCCGGTGATGCCGTCCTCGAGCGCGAGCGCCTCGGTCAGCCACACGGCGAGCCGCAGGTCCTTCGTGCGCGTGCGCAGCAGCTCGCCCGCATGGTCGACGACGAAGCCCCAGTCGGCCTCCTTGATCTCGGTCACCCATTCGCCCTGGTCGAGCGTCGGGTCGTCGTAGCGCCGCGCGTCCTGGATCGCGTCGAATTCGTTCGAGAACAGCAGGTCGTCGCCGCTGGGCGACGCCTCGCTGATCGGCGTCAGCAGCTCGGGGAGATTGATCGGCATGGTTCAGTGAATCCGTTGATGCATGAGATGTCGCGTGCGGGGACTCATTCGACGGTGTACGCGAATTCGCCGGCCTCGTCCGCGCGCACCGCGATGCGCGCGATGGCCGCGCCGTCGGCGATCCGGCCCAGCACGTGGCCCGCGATCTCCGGCAGCAGCGTGCCGTTCAGGATGTGGTCGACGTTGCGGGCGCCCGAATCGACCTCGGTGCAGCGCGCGAGCACCGCGTCGACGAGCGACTCGTCCCACTCGAACGCGGCCTTGTGGTTCGCTTCGATCCGGCGGCGGATGCGTTCGAGCTTCAGCTCGATGATCTCGGCCAGCACGTCGTCGGAAATCGGGTAGTACGGCACGACCTTCATCCGGCCGAGGAACGCCGGCTTGAAGGTCTTGTACAACTGCGGACGCAGCGTCTCGGCGAGCGTGTCCGGGTCGGGCAGTTCCTCGGCCGGCTTGTTCAGGCACGCCTGCATCACCGCGGCCGAGCCGACGTTCGAGGTCAGGATGATCAGCGTGTTGCGAAAGTCGATCTCGCGCCCTTCCGCATCGTCCATCGTGCCCTTGTCGAACACCTGGAAGAACATTTCGAGCACGTCGGGGTGCGCCTTCTCGACTTCGTCGAGCAGCACGACGGAATACGGGTTGCGGCGCACGGCCTCGGTCAGCACGCCGCCTTCGCCGTACCCGACGTAGCCCGGCGGCGAGCCCTTCAGGCCCGACACGCTGTGCGCTTCCTGGTACTCGCTCATGTTGATCGTGACCATCTTGCGCTCGCCGCCGTACAGGATGTCGGCCAGCGCCAGCGCCGTCTCGGTCTTGCCGACGCCCGACGGCCCGACGAACATGAACACGCCGCGCGGCTTGTTCGGATCCTCGAGGTTCGCGGTCGCGGTGCGCACGCGCTGCGCGATCGCCTCCAGCGCATGGTCCTGGCCGATCACGCGCGCGCTCAGCAGCGGCTGCAGGTTCAGCACGGTGTCGATCTCGTCCTTCACCATCCGGCCGAGCGGAATGCCGGTCCACGCGGCGACGATCTCGGCGACCACGTGGCCGTCGACCTGCAGCGGCACCATCGGCTCGCTCCCTTGCAGCGCGTGCAGCGCCGCGACGCGCTCCGCGAGCTTGTCGCGGGTGGCCTGCACGTCGACCGGCTGGCCGTCTTCCGACGGGCCGCGTGCGCGGTCGAGCGCATCGCGCAGCTCGGTGATCTCGGCGACGATCACGCGCTCGGCTTCGTAGCGTTCCTCGTCCTTTGCCAGTTGTTCGAGCGCCGTGTCGCGCGCGCCGCGCAGCTCGCCGAGCCGCTCGTCGTGCGCCGCGCCGCCCGCCACCTCGCGCTCGAGCGACGCGATTTCCGCATCGATGCGCTCGATGCGCTTCTTGGTGTCGTCGATCGCCGCCGGTGTCGCGCTGTGCGCGAGCGCGACCTTCGCGCAGGCGGTGTCGAGCACGCTGATCGCCTTGTCCGGCAGCTGACGGCCGCTGATGTAGCGATGCGACAGGCGCACGGCCTCGGTGATCGCATCGTCGAGGATCCGCACGTTGAAGTGCTTCTCCATCAGGCCCGACATCCCGCGCAGCATCGCGGCCGCGAGCGGCTCGCTCGGCTCCTCGACCTTCACGACCTGGAAGCGCCGCGCGAGCGCCGCATCCTTCTCGAAATACTTCTTGTATTCGCTCCACGTCGTCGCGGCGATCGTGCGCAGCTCGCCGCGCGCGAGCGCCGGCTTCAGCAGGTTCGCCGCGTCGTTCTGGCCGGCCTGGCCGCCCGCGCCGATGATCGTGTGCGCCTCGTCGATGAACAGGATGATCGGATGCGCGCTCTTCTTCACCTCGTCGATCACGCTCTTCAGCCGGTTCTCGAACTCGCCCTTCACGCTCGCGCCGGCCTGCAGCAGCCCCATGTCGAGCACGTGCAGCGCGACGCCGCGCAACGGCGGCGGCACGTCGTCGGCCGCGATCCGCAGCGCGAGCCCTTCGACGACCGCCGTTTTGCCGACGCCGGCCTCGCCGGTCATGATCGGGTTGTTCTGGCGACGGCGCATCAGGATGTCGATCGCCTGGCGGATCTCCGCTTCGCGGCCGATCACCGGATCGATCTTGCCGTCGCGGGCGCGCTGCGTGAGGTTGGTCGTGTACGTGTCGAGCGCGGGCGTCTTCGACGGGCCGGCCGCGGGTGCCATGCCGTCGGCGGCGGGCGCGACGTCGCTGCCCTCGTCGTCCGTCTGGCGCGGCTCGGCTTCGCTCGAACCGGCCATGATTTCGTCGAACTTGTGCTTCAGGTCCGTCACGTTCATTTCCGCGAAGCGCGACGACATCCGTTGCGCGAACTGCGCGAGATCCGGCGCGGTCAGCAGCGCGAGCAGCAGGTGCCCCGACCGGATGCGGCCGAGCTGCGAATCGAGCGACGCGATCAGCCATGCTTGCTCGAACAGCGCGATCAGGTGCACGGAGAACACCGGCGTGCGCGTGTTGCCGGTCTTCAGGCGCGTGAGCTCGCGTTCGAGATCGGCGTGCAGCGCATGCGGATCGACGCGGCTCGCGCGCAACGCGAGCGGCAGGTCGCCCGTCGCCTCGTCGAGCAACGCGAGGAACAGGTGTTCCAGATCGACCTCGTAGTGGCCGCGCGCCAGGCACGCGCTCGCCGCCCGCTCGGTCGCGTGGCGGCACAGCGGGTTCAGTTTCGTGATCAGGGTCTTCAGAGGCGTGCTCATGGCGTCGATCTCAGGTTCGATTGCGTGTTGTTGTTAGGGTCTCAGTGAATCACGTGCAGTTCGTAGCGGGCGTCCGAACGGTCCTCGGCCGCGTCGCGCGTGCACAGGAACGCATCCCAGCCGAGCCGCGAGCCCGCGCCGAGCACGCTCGCGCCGACCTCGGTGCGCTTCAGCACGAGCTTCACCTCGTATTCGAGCGTGACGCCGGCGAGCAGCGTCAGCATCCGCTCGAGCGCGACGGCCTGCGCGCCGCCGGGCAGGAACGCCTCGTAGTCGCGCTTGGACAGCGGGCCGACGACGATTCGCGCGCGCATGTCGCGCTGCCACACGCGCTCGCCGACGAGCGCCGTCGCGCCGAGCACCGCGTTGACTTCACCGAGCACGCTCAGCTGATCGGGCGGCACGTCGTACCACTTGCCGACGAACTGGTCGATCTTCACCGGCACGCGGAAGTAATCGGACAGCGTGCGCTGCAGGTAGGCGGCCGACATCGGCCGGTGCCGCGCGGCGAGCGCGTAGCCGGCCACGGCCTCGTCGAGCACACCGCCCGCGCCGGCCGCGAGGCTGTCGCGCACCTCGTCGCTCGGCACGCCCGCGATCGCGAGCAACAGCGGCAGGTAGCGCTCGTCGCGGTCGAGCTCGTAGTGGAACGGCAGCCGGTATTTCTTCCACGCCGCGTAGAACAGCGCGGTCGCGCGGTTCGAGAACACGTCGAAGAACGCGCGCGCCGCATGGTCGCGCCGCAGATGCTCGCGCGCGACGATCTGCTCGGTGTAGTGCAGCGGCAGCGCGCCTTGCCCGCCGAGCAGCCCGAAGAACGCGGGCGTCAGCTCGACGCGGCCGAGCTCGCCGGCGGCCAGCGCGGCGCCGCGCTGCTCGTCCGAACTCAGCGACGCGCCGTCGTCGTCGAACGAGCGCGCGCCTTCGATCTCGCTCGGCGGAAAGCCGAGCGACAGCGTGTTGCGGAATGCGATGCGCTGCGCGACCACGTCGCCCTGCCGCCATGCGCCGGGCGCATCCGACGCCTGCCGCGCGAACAGCCCCTCGAGCACGCGCACCGCCTGGAAGAACTCGAAGCGGTGCGGCTCGTCGAGCAGCGCGTCGACTACGCCAGGATCGATTCGCCGGTTCGGGGCTTGCATCGAATGATCTCCTCGCCGGTGCGCTTCGACACGACGACCAATTGAACGAAACTGTTGAGGTGGACGTACAGCCCGAAGAAGCTGTCGAGCACGCGCACGAAGGACGCGAGGCTCGCGCCGACGAAGTGTTCCTCGTCGATCGTCAGCCGGATCTCGATGCCGCGCACGAAGGTCGCGAACGGCTTGCCGGGCAGCCACTGCACGGCGCCGCGCTGCTCGACGCCGACCAGGCCGTCGATCTGGCGCATCGACACCGCCGTGCGTCGCAGGTCGTACAGCGTCAGCATTTCCTTCAGCGGTGCGAGGCCGTGCGCGACGAGCGATACGTGGTTGAGCGCGAGGTGCGACACGAGCCGCCAGTGCGCGGCGCGGCCGCGCTCGAAGCGCACGCTCTGCGTCGGGCGACGCAGCAGCGAAATGCCGCTCGTCTGCGCGCCGCCTTCCTGGAACAGGTCGCCGCCTTCGAGGCCGAACGCCAGCATGGCAGGCAGGTCGCGGTTCGTGCAGGTGAGATCGAGGCTCAGCGTGTCGGTCTGCGGCGACGTCGGCTCGAAGTCGATGTCGACGATCGAGATCTCGGTTTCGTAGCCGGGGCTCTTCTGTGCGACCCAGTCGTTGCGCCGCGCGAACCAGTAGTGGCCGATCCGCGCCGCTTCGCCGTGATGCAGCGAATAGAACGGCCGGAACTCGATCACCGATTCCTCGTGCGCCTGCTGCCGGACGAGCTTCACCGAGTCGATCGAGTACACCTCGTACGCGAACGCGCGCCGCGCCTCGGCGATCACCGGATACGACACCGCGCGGTGCGTGATGCGGATCGGCTCGCCGTGCTGGCGGAACAGGTTCACGATCGGCGTGCAGAACAGCCGGAAATGGCTCGCCATCAGCAATTCGAGCAGGCGCGCGACGTGCGAATCGCTGCGCACGTCCTGCAGCACCAGATGCAGCGTCGCGCGCTGGCAGCGGCCCGACGCGCGCGCGATCGCCGCGAGGTCGAAGTCGACGAAATCGAACTTGTCGGGGAACGCGAAGTATTCGGTGAGCAGCCGGTATGCGGGATGCGATTTCGCCGGATAGTCGATCAGCGCGTCGTCCTCGGCGAAGCCGGCCTGCGCGATCGGCAGCTTGCGCAGCGCGGTCCAGCGGCCGTTGCGTTCGGGCTCGACGTACGCGCCGAGCACGTTGACGAACAGGCAGTCGGTGAGCGCGGCGACGAACGACTGCTCGCCGTGCAGGTGCGCGCGCAGCGTCGACAGCTTCAGCGCGCCGAGATCGAGCTGCGCGGCGAGCGATTCGAACGTGATCGAGATCACGCCCGTCGCGTTCGACGGCAGCACCGTCGCGCTCGGCGCGAGCGCGACCGGCGTATAGCGTGCTTCCGAGATGCGGATCGGCGCGAGCGTCACGTCGTAGGCGGTACGGAACCGGCATTGCACGCCGCGGATCGGACGGCTCTTCAGCTCGGTGCCGCGCTCGATCACGACCGGTTCGGTCTGCTGGCCGGGCGAAGCCGGCGTGAACTGCGCGATCGAACACGACGGGAACGGCCGCAGGTAGTGCGGATACAGCACTTCCAGCAGCGCTTCGGTGAATTCGGGGTAGTCGTCGTCGAGCTTCTTGTTGATGCGCGCGCCGAGCAGCGCGAACGACTCGATCATCCGCTCGACGTGCGGATCCTCGCAATGCTCGCCGGACAGCGCGAGGCGCGCGGCGATCTTCGGATAGCGTTCGGCGAAATCTCGCGAATAGCGCCGCAAAAACGATAATTCGCGTTCGTAATACGGCAGCAATTCTTCCATCGACGACCCCGAACCTCAATATTTCCTGCCGGACCTGATTCACCACCGGGCGGTCCGGCCCGCTCGGCGGCTTGATTTACTGCATGCGTGCCGCGCGTGCGCGCGTGACCGAATACTGCAGCGTCGACGGTTGCAGCATCGCGTCGAAACTCACCGGCTCCTCGGCCGGGTGCACGACGAGCAGCGCCTGGATCGCGAAGTACAGCGCGTTGGTGGCCTGCTCGTTCAGCTCGAACGTCACCTGCACCTGCTGCAGGCGCGGCTCGTGGCGCGCGATGGCCTGCTGGATCGACTTGCAGATGAATGCGCGGTCGTAGTGGCTCGCGAGGCTCAGCCCCGCGAAATCGTTCAGCCCGTAGGTCAGCACCGATTTCTGGCATTCCGGCAGCGCGGCCAGCTCGTTCTCGGTATGCGCGATACGGGTGTTGAGGATCGCCTCGACGTCGCGGGCGACCGTGTTCTTGAGCTCGTCCAGCGACAATTGCCGCATCGCGGCCGAGGCCGGCAGATGCGGTTCGTCGTCGAACAGCTTGTCGAGAAAACTGGGTTCGAATCGTTTCATCGGCCGGTGTTGACAGCGAAAACGGCAACGGGACGCCGAGCGCCCCGTTGCCGCAACCGACCTTAGACCGCGTAGGTCTTGTCGTTCTTCGTCAGGCTCCAGGCGCCTTGCGTGTTGCCGCCCTGGTTGCCGCCGATCTTCTGCTGGGTTTGCTTCCACTGCACGGCTGCGTACTTCAGCGAGAACGTCTCGAGGGGCAGACCTTCCTCGCGGACGCTCGGGGCGATGCTCGAGATGATCACGTATTTGAGCTTGACTTCCAGATACTGCACGCGCTTGCCTTCACCGTCCGCGCGCGAGAAATGGACCGTCACTTCGTCGAACGTGGTACCGCCCGAAGCGTGCTGGTACAGCAGCGGGCTCGACGAATCGATTTCCTTCGTGAAGATCATGTCGCCGTGCTCGCAACGCGTCATCGTGTGACCGCCAGCGGTCGATGCGGTTGCCGAACGCGGCTGAACGATCGAGTGATCCCACGATTTCAGTTCGATCCAGCCCTGATGGTCCTTGTCCGCGGATTCGCCCTTCACCGCGGGACTACCAAACTGCAAGTGCATATGTAACATGGCCCTTCGACTCCCCAAAGAGGTGGTTTTAACGTCCTACCCAGGCGGCCCGCCCGGGCGATTTACTCGCTTATGAATTTGCCGGTTTGGGCAGATCAGCGACAAGTCGCAGAGAAATCGAGAGTTCGTCGAGCTGAAAGTGCGGACGCAGGAACGCGACCGAACGATACGAGCCCGGCTTGCCCGGAATCTCCGACACTTGTATGGATGCCTCGCGCAGCGGGAATTGCGCTTTCTGTTCCTGCGAGGCGTTGTCGTCGAGCAGGACGTACTGCGAAATCCACCGGTTGAGGAAAGTCTCCACGTTCTGCGCCGATGCGAAGCTGCCGATCTTGTCCCGCATCATCGCCTTCAGGTAGTGCGCGACGCGCGATACCGAGAAGATGTACTGAAGCTGGGCGGACAGGACGGCGTTCGCATTCGCGCTGTCGGTGCTGTACTTTTTCGGCTTCTGCACCGACTGCGCAGCGAAGAACGCGGCGTAATCTGAGTTCTTGCAATGGACGAGCGGGATGAAGCCGAGGTCGCTCAGCTCCTTCTCGCGGCGATCGGTGATCGCGATTTCGGTCGGGCACTTCAGCGCGACTTCACCGTCGTCGGTCTTGAACGTGTGGGTCGGCAGATCCTCGACGAGGCCACCGCCTTCGACGCCGCGGATCGCCGCGCACCAGCCGAAGTCGTCGAACGCGGCCGTCAGGCGTGCCGCGAAGGCCCATGCCGCGTTGCACCACAGGTACTTGTCGTGGTCGGTGCCGTCGACGTCCTCGACGAAGTTGAAGTTCTCCGCGGTCTGGCCGTCCTTCGGATTGAACGGCAGGCGGCCGAGGAAGCGCGGCAGCGTCAGGCCGACGTAGCGGGAATCCTCGGCGTCGCGGAACGATTTCCACTTCGCGTATTCGACGGTGTCGAACACCTTGCCGAGGTCGCGCGGCTTGCCGAGGTCGGAGAACGACTCGAGGCCGAGCAGCTCCGGCGACGCCGACGCGATGAACGGCGCATGCGCGGCCGCCGCGACGTGCGACATCTGCTCGATGAAATACATGTCTTCCGGCTGGCGCGAGATCTCGTAATCGCCGATCAGCGCACCGAACGGCGAACCGCCGAACGTGCCGAATTCCTCTTCGTAGACCTTCTTGAACAGCGCGCTCTGGTCGAACTCGCTCGCGCCCTTGAAATCGCGCACGAGGTCGCGCTTCGGTGCGTGCAGCGCCTTGATCTTGATCGTCTGGCCCGTGTTGCTTTCCTTGACCAGATAGTCCAGCCCGCGCCACGTGCTTTCGAGGCGCTGGAATTCCGGCGCGTGCATCACCGCGGAAAGCTGCGTGGAAATCAGGCGGTCGAGTTCCGCGACGCGCGCATCGATCGTGGCCGACAGGTTGTCCGACACGATCACCGTGCCGTCGAGCACCTGGTGCACGAGTTCGCCGATCAGGTCCTTCGCGCGCGCATGCTCGGAATCGGATTTCGCGACCTTGCTCTTCTCGACGATGTCGTCGAGCAACGAAGTCCCGGCGGCGTATTCCGCGCCGCTCGCTTGGGCCGCAGCCGTTTGCTGGTTCATCTCAACACTCCGTCGTCATTCGCCGTCTTTGTCGCCGCCGGTGCCCTTCGCGAGCTCCTGCAGCTGCTGCGTGTTCTTCAGCACCTCGGACAGCAGATCCTCGAGCTTGTCGTTGCCGGCGAGCTTGTTGCGCAGGTCGGCGAGCTTCGAGCGCGCCTCGAGCAGGCGGCGCAGCGGCTCGACCTGTTCGACGACTTCGTCCGGGCTGAAATCCGACAGCGAGCGGAACTTCAGGTCGACCGCGAACTTGCCGCCTTCCGGGCTCAGGCGGTTTTCCACCTGGAACGCGGCGCGCGGCTCGATCGCCTTCATCACGTCGTCGAAATTGTCGCGGTCGATATTGACGAACTTGCGGTCGCGCAGCTTCGGCTGCTCGATTTCGGACTGGCCCGCCAGATCGCCGACGACCCCGACGACGAACGGCAGTTCCTTCACCTCGATCGCATCGCCCTTCTCGACCTCGTAGGTCAGCTGGACGCGCGGCGGCCGTATTTTCTGCAAGCTTTTCTGAATGCTTTCTTTCTTGGCCATCTCGACGGCTCCCAGGTTAGTTGTGGTTATCGCGTCAGTTGCGGTTTCAGTTGCGCAGTGCGCCGAACGGATCCGCGCTGCCCTTTTGCGCCGCGGGCGGCGTCGGGGCGGCGCTCGCGGCCGCTTCGGCCGCCGGCGCGGCCGCGGCCTTCGCACGATGGACGACGCGGCGCGGCGGGCGCGGTTTCGCGATCTTGGTTTCTGGCGGAAACAGCGCCGATTCGCCGAGCGTGTCGCGCAACTGCTTCGCGAGCGCCTGCGCGTCGGACTTCGCATCGCCCGCGAGCGATGCATCCTGGCGCAGCTCGCCGAGCGACTGCGTCGCGATCCGCAGGCCGGCGACGGCCAGCACGCTCTTCGCCTGACGATCGGTCGCGTCGCGCTGCAGCGCTTCCTGGGCGGCGACGATCGCCTGCCCGTAATGGTTTTGTGCGAACTGGATTTGCGCGATGCGCGACCACGGTTCCTCGCGCGTCGGGTCCGACTTCGCGAGTTGCTGGTACAGGCCGAGCGCCTTGTCCTGGCCCCCCGCCTTCGCGACGGCGTCTGCATCGGCCAGCGACTTGTTGAACACTTCCGCAGTCGGCGGCGCGGGAGGCTGGCTCGCACAACCGGCGATCACGCCGCAAGCCACCACTACCCCAGACAGTTTTGCGAAGAGACGGTCTTTCATCGTTATATCCACCGGCGCGTGAGTTTTAAATCGTTGAGAATCTGGTTCTTTTGCTTTGCAAGAAGCGCGCAGGTATAGTACCGATCAATTTTTCATAATTCAATCGTCGTGTGAAGAGTAATTCCTTTTAAAACCGGGCGCTACCCCCTCGAATGGCCGCTCGCTGCGGGCTCGCAGCGGTTTTTCTTTCGACCGGAATGCGCAAGTTTTACTGGTTGCACGACGCGCCGCCCGGATGGCGGAAAAAATTTCCGGATGCTCGCCTGACGCGGGCGTGCTTAATAGTTGAACGGTGCAATGTCGGGGATACGCAGCGAACGCGGCAATATCCCGGCAGTTTTGACAGGGATAAAGGCGGCACGCCGGAAAAAACGATGAGATCGTCCATGATTCGCTACGCGCTGCCGCTGCTTGCGTGCGCCCTTCTGGCCGGATGCGCGGCCGCTCCGCTGCTCGGCTCGGCCGCGAGCGCCGTGATGTCCGCGGCCGGCATCGGCAAGCCCGAGGTGCCCGACGCGCAGAAGCCGCCGCGCAACATAGGCCTCACGCTGGCCGCCGCACCGAACCTGAATGCCGCGACCGACAACAAGCCGCTTGCGCTCGTCGTGCGCCTCTATGCGCTGAAAGACCCGACCTCGTTCCAGCAAGCGCCGTTCGACGCATTTACCGACCCGGCCAAGGAAAAAACCGCACTCGGCGCCGATCTGCTGAACGTGCGTGAAATCACGCTGATTCCGGGCCAGCGCTATACGGCAACCGAGAAGGTATCGCGCGAAGCGCAGGCATTCGGCATTGTCGCGCTGTTCCGCGATCCCGCACTGCAACGCTGGAAACTGACGTTCGATCCGGTGAAGTCGGAGAAATCCGGCATAATCATCGGCCTGCATAATTGCGCGATGACGGTCACCGACGGCACGGTCATCGCACCGCAACAGGGTGCGCCTTCGCAACCGCTGAATATGCTGTCTTCGGTCTCCTGCGGTTAAACATGACGCACGAATGTCAATTAACAAGAGTTAACACACTTGGCGATTTAATTCGGGCACGACCAAATCGATTACATCGCAAACGCCACATTAACCGGATTTGACATGAGTTATTCGGCCAAGGTGCTGTGGGGGGAAGGGCTGTTCCTCCGGCCTCAACACTTTCAGCGGCAGGACGCGTACCACGAGGCGCGCCTGTTCGAGTCCATCCAGGCGATCCAGCCATACAACTGGGGCGTGCGCTCGGTGCGCATCGACCGCGACGCGCTCGGCAGCAACGTGCTGCGGGTGGCCGAACTCGCGCTCGTGTTCCCGGACGGCGCGCTGTATGCCGCGCCGCAGGCCGACGACCTGCCGCCGCCGATCGCACTGGATACGTTGCCCGACGGCATCAACGAATTCGTGTTCTATCTCGCGCTGCACCCGCTGCGCGAGAACGGCACCAACTACAGCGACGATCCGGCCGCCGGCTTCATGACGCGGTTCGTCAGCGAGCAGACGAGCGTCGCCGACAACTTCACCGACGCCGCCGAAGCCGACATCACGTTCCTGAAGACGCAGGTCAAGCTGATCGCGCACAGCGAGCCGCGCGACCAGCTGCTGTCGGTGCCGCTCGTACGCGTGCGCCGCACCGCGACGTCCGGCTTCGAGATCGACGACAGCTTCGTGCCGCCGTGCCTCGCGATCGAAGCGTCGCCGATCCTGCACCAGCGGCTGCGCCAGCTGGTCGACGCGCTGCAGGCGAAGGTGAACGCGCTGTACGGCTTTCACCGCGAGCCGTCGAAGAACATCATCGAGTTCCGCTCGGGCGACATCGCGTCGTTCTGGCTGCTGCACACGGCGAACGCCGCATTCGCGACGCTCGCGCACCTGCACCAGCATGCGGCGCTGCATCCGGAGCGGCTGTTCCAGGAGCTGCTGCGCCTCGCCGGCCAGTTGATGACGTTCTCGAAGGGCTATACGCTCGCCGACCTGCCCGTGTACCGCCACGACGATCCGGGCCCGAGCTTCGCGCGTCTCGACCTGATGCTGCGCGAACTGCTCGACACCGTGATCTCGACGCGCTATTTCGCGATCACGCTCGACGAGGTGCGCCCGTCGTTCCACCTCGGCCGCCTCGATTCCGGCAAGATCGACGACAAGACCGAGTTCTACCTCGCAGTGTCCGCGGACATGCCGAGCGTCGAGCTCGTCGATGCGGTGCCGGCCCGCTTCAAGGTCGGCGCGCCGGACGACGTCGACAAGCTCGTGCTGTCGGCGATGCCCGGCGTGCGGCTGTCGTACACGCCGCAGGTGCCGCCCGCGATTCCGGTGCGCCCCGGCGCGTGCTACTTCGCGCTCGATTCGCGCAGCCCGCTGTACGAGCGCATGCTGCAGGCCCAGTCCGCGATGATCTACGCGCCGACTGGCATCAATGACCTGAAATTCGAACTGATCGCGGTCACATCATGAGCTACGCGCCTTCCTTGTTCGGCGACAACGCGCCGGCACCGCTGCATACCCCGGCGTCGACGGACTCCGCGTTCCAGGCCCGTTCGCTGCTCGATTTGCTGTACGACGGGTTCTTCATGCTGTTCCTGCTCAAGAACGGACGGGAGCCGGACAGCGCCAGCGAGTTCAGCACGCGGATCCAGGAATTCCTGTCGGATTTCGAGCGCGGCGCGAAGAAGCTGAATATCGCCGCCGAGGACGTGTACGGCGCGAAGTTCGCGTTCTGCGCGGCCATCGACGAGATGGTGCTGTCGTCGCAGTTCAAGATCCGCGCGGACTGGGAACGCCGGCCGCTGCAGCTCGTGTTGTTCGGCGAGCAGCTCGCCGGCGAGAAGTTCTTCCAGTATCTCGAGGAAGGTCGTGCGCAGGGTGCGGCACGGCTGCAGTCGCTCGAGGTGTTCCATATGTGCCTGCTGCTCGGGTTCCAGGGCAAGTACCTGCTCGAAGGGCCGGAAAAGCTCGCGTACCTGACCGCGCGGCTGGGCGACGAGATCGCGCACATGAAGGGCAAGCGCGCGCCGTTCGCGCCGCACTGGCCGCTGCCGGACCAGATCGCGCACCGCTTGAAGCGCGAGGTGCCGGTGTGGGCGATCGGGACCGTGTTCGCGCTGGTGGCGCTGCTCGGGTACCTCGGGCTCAACACGTACCTGAAGGACAAGACGCTGCAAGCGCTCGCGCCGTATTCGCAGGTGATCAAGGTCGGGCCGGAGTCGGCCAACCTGACGATCTCGTTGCCGTAACCGGCACACGATTTTCGATCGCCGCTTCATGAGAAAAGGACCGCCTGGCGGTCCTTTTTTGTTTTGCCCGCTTTATCTGGACAACTGAAAAAGATCGATCGCGTGCCGATGCGTCACGCCATCCAGATGTCTTCGTAGCCGGCGGCGTCGATGATGAAACGCGCGCCGGGCGGCAGCCGCAGATAAGGGAGAACCGACGGCAAATAGGTCGACAGGTGCGCCGCATGCAGCGGCTGATAGAAATCGTCGGCGTCCGAGTATTCGCCGCAGTGGAAGAACCAGCTGACGTTGTCGCCTTCGGATAGCGCGATACGCGTGCCGTAGATCGGCATGCGCCCGAGCGTCGACATCGCGACGGCAACCATCTCTTCGGGTTCGACGGCCTGCAGGCCGTGGCGTGCGCAAAGCGCTTCCTGTTGCGTGCGCAATGCTGCCGGATCGTCGGCCATGTTCATTTCCTTTCTGCCGTGCAGCGAGTCAGCCAGGTTGCCAGCATAACCGTGGATCGGCGCCGTGCCGGCGGCGCAGCATCAGAACAGGATAAACGCGTCGTTCTCGACGTAGAAGACAAACGCGTCCAGCAATTGTGCGACGCTCGGCTCGTCGACCTGATCGTGTGCGTTGATCACGATGTCCTCGATCGTCGCGCTGTCGAGCGTGGCTTTCCAGCCGGGTTGGGCCGCGATGGCGGGCGCAACGTCGGCTTCCGCGTCATCGGCGTCTTCGAGGAACGCCCCCTCGGTGTCGAGCGTCCACGGCATCGGCGGCAGGTAAAGCCACCCGGAGAAATCGCCGGGACGTTCGAGAATATGGTGGAGCGACGCTGCGGTCGGGGAGTCGGTCGACATGAGTATTGCGGTGGGATCCGGATTGATGATTGCGTTGCATCGGCCGCGAGCCACCCGCGGCAGGCCGTGATTATGCCAATTCCTCGCCCGCCCGCCTCCCGGCGCGCGTCAGATGACGCATCGCGTCACTCGTTCGCGGTGAAATCGATTGCAATCAGGGCCAATTCGACTTCCGGCGCGGCGCGGTTGCGAGTAGTGTCTACGTGCCCGCATTCCGGCCGGCCCCGGGTCCGACCGATACCCGGCGCTCACCCCACGATACTGAACCCTGGAGATCTGCGATGAAACGTTCGAAGTTCCTGCTGTCGGGCCTCCTGCTCGCGTCGGCCCTCGGCTTCACGGCCGTCGCCGCCCATGCGGAAGACCTGCTCGATTCCGTGAAGAAAGCCGGCGTGCTGCGCGTCGGCCTCGAAGGCACGTATCCGCCGTTCAACTCCCGCGGCACGTCCGGCCAGCTCGAGGGCTTCGACGTCGACGTCGCGAACGCCGTTGCCGGCAAGCTCGGCGTGAAGACGCAGTTCATCCCGACCGAATGGAGCGGCATCATCGCCGGGCTGCAGGCCGGCAAGTTCGACGTGATCGTCAACCAGGTCACGATCACGCCGCAGCGCAAGGAAGCGCTCGACTTCAGCGAGCCGTACACGTACTCGGCCGCGCAACTGATTCAGCGCAAGGACGACACGCGCAACTTCAAGTCGCTCGACGATTTCAAGGGCAAGAAGCTCGGCGTGACGCTCGGCACCAACTACGACCAGATGGCGCGCACCGTGCCCGGCATCGAGGTGCAGACGTATCCGGGCGCACCGGAGAAGTTGCGCGACCTCGCCGCGGGCCGGATCGAGGCGACGCTCGACGACCGCCTGATGCTGCCGTACATGATCAAGACGTCGAACCTGCCGCTGCGCGCGGGGGCGGTGCTGAACGGCGGCAAGCAGGAAATGGCGATCCCGTTCCGCAAGGGTAATCCGAAGTTCGAGAAGGCGATCAACGACGCACTCGAGTCGCTGCGCAAGGACGGCACGCTGAAGAAGATCTCGACGCACTGGTTCGGCAGCGACGTGACGGTGCCGGTCGCGCAGTAAGCGGTTCGGCGCGTGTTCAATGCGTCACGTTTTCGCTGCGGCGAAGGCGTGACGCGCAGTTGCAGCGTTCTCCTCGCCTTCTTCCCTTCTTCCCCTTTTCCTTTTTCCTTCAGGCCGCCTCGTCGAAGCGGGCGAGCAGCAACTGGCCGATCGGCGTCAGCGCCGGGCGCGCCGCTATCGCATTCATGCGCACCTGCGCGTCGTCGACCAGCCGCTTTTCGACGAGCACGGCAAAGGCAGGGTTCGCGAGGTCGACACTGTCGGGCGCACGCGCAATGCGCAACAGCATCGAGAATTCATGCGGGCTCAGCATGGTTCGTGTCTCCTGACCGTACGCGATGCAGTTTGATCGACGTCGATCGCGTTTTCGAATGGAATGGATGCGAGGCAGCAGCCAATGCGCTGACGGGAGCGAGATCCCGGGTGAGCCTGCGCGACGCGGGCACGGCGTCGGACGCGGTCACGTACACCCCGATCGCGACAATACTGCCGCGACGGGAGCGTGCAACGTTAGCGGTGCAGCGTGACGCGGGTGTGACGAGAAAAGGGGGATGGGGATGGGGA
>FTHQ01000443.1_pt1 | contig 24472 bp, 25 predicted proteins | sample 1641001 | NCBI WGS metagenome assembly FTHQ01 (sample SAMEA3914872, study PRJEB12502) | metagenome | biome: forest; material: soil | place: Canada | collected 2011-07-03 | depth 0.3 m | reverse complement strand
ATCTCAAAGCGAAGATCCAGACCGTATACGACCACCACAAGGGCCGTTACGGCTATCGGCGAATCACGGCGGCGATCCGGCAGACCGGAGATGCGATCAACCACAAGACCGTGCAACGGTTGATGGGACAGCTGCAATTGAAATCTCTGGTACGCCCAAAGAGATATCGTTCCTGGCGAGGCGAAGTCGGCCGCGTTGCCCCGAATCTACTGCGGCGTCAGTTTGATGCTGAACGCCCGAATCAGAAGTGGGTGACCGACGTGACCGAATTCAATGTAGAGGGCCAAAAGCTCTATCTATCGCCGGTGATGGACTTGTACAACGGGGAGATCGTCGCTTACCAAATGGATGAGCGCCCGAGCTTCGAGTTGGTCAGCTGCATGTTGAAGAAGGCGTTGGCCAAGCTCGATGATGAAGGACGGCCGTTACTGCATTCGGATCAAGGCTGGCAGTATCAGATGCCCGCCTACCGTCGGCTGTTGAAGCAGCATGCGCTCACCCAGAGCATGTCGCGCAGAGGCAACTGCCTTGATAACGCAGCCATGGAGAGCTTCTTCGGCACGCTGAAATCCGAGTGCTATCGGCTGACGCGCTTTGCGAGCGTGGAGCAGTTGCGAGATGCGTTGAGCCGTTACATCCACTACTACAACCACGAACGCATCAAGCTGAAATTAAATGGGCTGAGTCCCGTGCAATACAGGACTCAGCCCTTGGCCGCTTAGCTTTTAACCGTCCAACTTCGTGGGGTCAGTTCATTCGAGCGGCCGTTCGGTCCGGCGGCAGGATTCGGGAGAAGCCGCCGCGCGTCAGTCGGTACCGTACTTCGGCGAGCGCGGCCCGTACAGCAGCCCGTTCGGCGGGCCCGCCGACAACAGCCGCGTGCTCGTCAGCCCGGCCACGTCATGCGCTTCGTCGGTCAGCGAATGCGCGACCTGCTTGACGGCTGCCTGCACGAGCGCCCCGACGATCCCGAACGCATTGACGCTCATGTTGTTGCCGACTTCCTTGCCGGTCGCGCGTCCCTCGCCCTGCCACAGCACGTCGCCGCTCTTCAGGTCGACGAGCTTCGCCGACGCGGCAACGGTCGTCGTGCTGTCGACCAGCTGGTAGACGGAGCCGTATTGCGTGACCTTCGAATACAGCACGGCGTCCGCGCCGAAGATCTCGCGCAGCTTCGCCGGCGACGTAGCCTGGATGTCGGTCGCATTCGTCAGGCCGTTCTGCTTGAACGTCTCGTCCATCACCGCGACGGGCACCACGTAGTAGCCCGACTCGGCGAGCGGCAGCGTCATTTGCGACAGCACGCCGTAAGTCGCGCCGACGTCGGTGGTTTCATTGACCGGCGGCAGCACGAGGATCGAGCGCGGCTGGCTCTTCTTGAACGCCGTGTAGTCGGGACGTTGCACCGGCTGCGCGCACGCGCTCAGCAGCGCGGCGATCGACAGCGCGAACAGCAGCTTGAATGAAAGTGTCTTGAACATGGCGGGCGTGTCACTGTTTGGCAGGATTCGAATCGGCATTCTTCCGACCGGCAACGGTCTGGCCGGCGGCCGCCGGATTCGCGGCTTTCGACGCACCGGTCTTCTTCTTCATCAGGAAATCCATATACGACGCGGATTCCGGGAACAGCTGCTTCTCGGCCTGCAGTTCCTGCTCGGCCTGCTGCTCGTTGCCGACGCTCGCATACAGCATCCCGAGATGCGCATGGAAACCCGGCGGCGGCGTGTGGCCCTTCGCGCGGATCTCCTGCAGCGCTTTTTCGAGCGCATCGATCTGCTGCTGCGGCGCTTGCTGCCCCTTGAAGTATTCGTACACCTGCGGCTGATAGCCGGTCCACTGATACAGCGGCGGCGTGGTCGGCGCCGCGCAGCCCGCGAGCAGCAAGGCGGCCGCCGTCGCCGGCAGCCAGATTCCCCGTTTCATGGTCTTGTCTCTTCTGGTTGGTGAAATGATTCGTGCGCGCCGTATCGCGCGCGGCACTTACTGCGCGGCCTTCAGCACGCCGGCGTCGACCTGGTCGACGAGATGGTTCACGGCTTCCTGGATCGCGAGGTCCAGCACCTTGCCGTTGAGCGTCGAGTCGTAGCCGGCGGTGCCGCCGAAGCCGATCACCTCGCGGTTCGACAGGCTGAATTCGCCCGCGCCCTGGCTCGATGCGACGACTTCCGACGTCGTCGTGTCGACGATGTTCAGGTTGACCTTCGCGTACGCGACCTGCGTCTTGCCGCGACCGAGAATGCCGAACAGCTGATGATCGCCGACGTCCTTGCGGCCGAACTCGGTCACGTCGCCGGTCACCACGTAGTTCGCGCCCTTCACGGCCTGCGCCTTCTTCATGAAGCCCGCTTCCTGCCTGATCTCGTCGAGATTCTCGCGATCGAGCACGTTGAAGCGGCGGCTCTGCTGCAGGCGCGTGACGAGGATCGTCTTCGCCTGTCCGCCGAGGCGGTCGATGCCGTCGGAGAAGATGCCGCGCATGTAGCTCGAGCGGTTGTCGAACTTGCCGACGGCGATCGCGACGGGCTTGCCCGCGTACGGCTTCTGCGCGCTGCTGACGGCCGGCACGTCGAGCGTGCGCGACGATTCGGTCGCGCAGCCGGACAGCGCCGCGACGACCGCGGCCGCCACGAGGACGGTGCGTCGTGTCTGAATGTTCACTGCTGGTCTCCTTGCTGGAAAAGATGGCACTGCGCGGGGCACACGCACGCGTTCATCGCCGGTTCGGCGATCGCTGCAAGTCATGGAGGAGCGCGCGCAACGGATGCGTCACGGCGAAAAGCGGATCGATAATGCGATACGCGCCTGCATCGCGCGCACGGATAATTCCGTTATTCTGATTACTGCGCTGTTGATCGCGCATGGTCGGCCCCGTATATGATTTTTCGCGATCATATCAAGCCTGTTTACCAAGACGGCTTATCTTGATAATAATTGACGATTTTCACGCTTATTTTTATTCGGCGACCCATTCGCGCGCAAAGCCCTGCAGGCAAGGGCTCGCGCGACATGCGCTCGATACTCGCCGGTCTTCCGCGTCGATATCGGCGGATTAACGGTCGATCCGCCGATATCGACACGCGTTAATCCATACCGTCGATCCGAACGATCGATATCTCTAAAATACGCCGTTCGGCATTCCGGCCGCACACGCGCGTGCAGCGATGCACACGCGCGTGCCATTCTGCTAATCGGCCACCTTCTGCCGCATCGTTACGAACTCCTCGGCCGCGGTCGGATGAATGCCGATCGTGTCGTCGAACTGCGCCTTCGTCGCGCCCGCGCGAATCGCGATCGCGATGCCCTGGATGATCTCGCCCGCATCGCGACCGACCATGTGCGCGCCGACCACGCGCTGGCTGTCGCGCGCGACGACGAGCTTCATCAGCGTGCACTCGTCGCGGCCCGACAGCGTGTGGCGCAACGCCTTGAACGACGTGCGGTAGATGTCGACGTCGCCGTGCGCGTGCCGCGCACCGGCTTCGGTCAGGCCGACCGTCGCGACCTCCGGCTGGCTGAACACGGCCGACGGCACGTACGCGTGATCGACCGCCACGCGCGACCCGCCGAACAGCGTGCGCGCGAGCAGCGCGCCGTCGCGCGTCGCGACCGGCGTGAGCTGCGGCCGCGACGTGACGTCTCCGATCGCGTGGATCGACGGCACCGACGTCGCCGAATACGCATCGACGGCAATCGCGCCGCGTGCATCGAGCAGGATGCCCGCCTGCTCGAGCCCGATTCCGTCGACGTTCGGCACGCGCCCCGTCGCATAGAGCACCTGATCGTACGGCCCGTGCCGCGCGTCGCCGACGCGCACGAACAGTGCGCCGTCGTCCACGCGTTCGATCGATTCGATCACCGCGCGCGCGTGAATCGTGACGCCCTGCTTCGTCATCTCGTCGGTCAGGAACTGGCGCACGTCGTCGTCGAAGCCGCGCAGGATTTTTTCGCCGCGATAGAACACGTCGACGTGGCTGCCGAAACCGTTGAAGATGCCCGCGAACTCGACCGCGATATAGCCGCCGCCGACCACCGCGATGCGTTTGGGCAGCGCCGCGAGCGACAGCGCCTCGCGCGACGTGATCGCGTGCTCGATGCCGGGCCGCGGCGGCAGCGACGGCCGCGAGCCGGTCGCGATCGCGAGGTGGCGCGCGCGGATCGTGCGCGTGCCGATCGCGACCGTGTGCGCATCGACGAGCGTCGCGCGGCCGGCGTGCATGTCGACGCCCGACTGCCGCAGCAGGTTGACGTAGATGTCGCTCAGCCGGTTGATCTCGCGATCCTTCGCGGCGATCAGCGCGGACCAGTCGAGCGTGCCGGCGCCGAAGGTCCAGCCGAAGCCCTTCGCGTCGTCGACCTCGTGCGGATAGTGCGACGCATAGACCAGCAGTTTCTTCGGGATGCAGCCGCGCAGCACGCAGGTGCCGCCGATCTGCTCTTCTTCCGCTATGCCGACGCGTGCGCCGTAGGACGCCGCCATGCGTGCGAGCCTCACGCCGCCCGAGCCGGCGCCGATGACGAACAGGTCGTAGTCGAAATCCATCGCATTCCCTCATCGCAGTTCGGATGGAGGGACGATAGCAAGATTCGGGGATTCGTGCGGCGCGTGGTGCGTGCCGCGCGCCCCATAAAAAACGGCGAGAGACGAGGCCTCTCGCCGGTCAAACCGGCTGGCGGTTGTGCCATGCGTCACCGATCGACCGCATGCCCGACCTGCCGATTGCGCGGCACCGGCCGGCCCTGGCGCGCGAAGGGCGCGCCCGCGGCCGACCGGCCGCCATGCTCATGCCTGCGACGTGTCGCTGCCGTCCGTCGCCTGCGTGTCGTCCGCCTGCTGCGGCTGCTCGTCCTTCTTCTCGAGCATGCCTTCGATCGCCTCGGCGCCCTTGAAACCCGCGACGGCCGCGGCCGCCTTGGTCAAGAGGCCCGCATCCGGATCCAGCTTTTCCGCGCCTTCGACGGCGGCGACTGCGCCGGCGATTTCACCCACGACGTTCAGGATACCCATCGTCATCCCCTTTCAAGAAAATCGTGAGCGCATCGTCCCACGAAAGAAACCGGCGGACCGTGTTTGTCATCGCCGGATACACAAGTTACGCATCAGGCCGGCCGCGCTCGCGGAGCGCCACCGGAACGACGCACGCGCACGCCTGACGGCATGCCACGAGCGATGCACGCAGCGTAGCGGAAAGCCTGCGCGCGCACTGTAAAAGTATGTTCTGGATTGCCGACGGATCGCTTACGGCGCGGGACTTCCGCAATGGAGCGCCCGCCGAATAGTCGTGCGCGCGTATGAAGGTCGCGTGACGAAAAAAAAGAGGCTCCTCGCGGAGCCTCTTCGATGTGCGCCGGACGAAGCCGGCGCATGCGTTCCGACGTTCGTCAGAAGATATTGCGCAGGCCGATCGCGATGCCCGTCTGGTTGCTGCGGCCGGGCAGCTCGACGTTCGCCGCGCCGGTCGTCTTGTTGAAGTCGACGGTGCCGTAGATTTCGGTGCGCTTGCTCAGCGCGTACTCGGCGATGCCGACGACCGCGTAGCGGTTGCCGCTCGCGAGCGTGCCGTTCGTGGTCATCGCATTGCGCATATGGTCGTAGTAGAACGCGCCCGTCAGCGTCAGCGGCGCGCTGACCTGCCAGCTCACACCCGCGAACGGACCGTCGTCGATACGGCCCGTGCCCTTCGCGACCGGAATCGTCTGCTGCGCGAGCAGGCTGTCGACGAAGCCCGTGTCGTCCTTCGAACGCAGGTAGCCCGCGTAGATCTTCGCCTTGCTGAACGCGTACACGATGTTCGCGTGGTAGATCGTCTGCTTGCGCGCCGAGTTGTCGCTGTTCTGCTGCGCGCCGGCCGCGATGCTGAGCGGACCCATCACGTACGACAGCGACACGCCCCACGCATTGCCCTTGCCGAGCGAGCCCGGAATCTGGCCCGAGAAGCCGCCGGCGCCGGTCGATTCGTAGTTGGTGCCGGTCGAGTACATCGCCTTCGCCGTCAGGCCCTCGAACTTGCCCGTGTACTTGATCTGGTTGTCCGCATACAGGCCGCCGCCGAGGGCGACCGGCAGCCACGCGTTTTCGAGGTAGTTGCCGACGGTGAGCGGATCGTACGTATCCGACAGCAGGTCGAACAGCGGCGTCTTCTGGCGGCCGAGGGTCACCGTGCCGTACGGGCTCTGCAGGCCGACGTACGCCGCGCGGTTGAACAGGCGGCCGCTGTCGGCGAATGCGCCGTTCTGCAGGTTCACGCCGCTCTCGAGGTTGAACACGGCCTTCAGGCCGCCGCCGAGGTCTTCCGTGCCGTAGATGCCGAAGCGGCTGTTGGTGATCGCGCCGTTGCTCATCGACAGCAGGCCGTCGTTCTTGGCGTTGGCGTTGGTCAGGTAACGGATGCTGGCGTCGGCGACGCCCCAGAGCGTGACCGAGCTTTGTGCGGCCGCGTACTGGCTGGCAAATGCGAGCGCGGCGCCCCCTGCGATGGCTGCGAGTCGGGTGGTCTGCTTCATGAGCTTTCCTTTTTGTAGGTGTCTCCATTCATGGCCGGCCGCGTGCGCAGCCGGGTGGCGATCGCACGCGTTCATGGCACGCACGATGTGGGCTGAATCATATGACGAGTGCGAACGCTGAAAGAAATTGAAATACGCGGTAATCGCGCGATTGTCGTCCGGGAACAACGTTTCCCGCGCCGGGCCTGGCTCGCGCGGCGGCAGGGCGCGGTGCGACGGCGCCGGCGAGCGCACATGGCGCCGCAAGGTCCGGCGAGGGTGCGGCGCGGTAGCGCGGATCGGGCGAAACAGTCGGGGCGATCGTTGCGATCGGCTACCGCGGGCTGCGGGCGGGCTGAGTGCCGTCAGGCGGTTTGCGCCGCGCCGTCGCTGCCGCTGCCCGCGTCGCCGCTGCCGCCCTCGCCGCCCGCACCGCCGTTCCCCGCGCGACGCCTGGCCCGTCGCACGATCTCCGCGAACGCGCCGACGAGCAGCAGCACGGCGCCCCACAGCGCGACGTCCGGCACCAGCCGCGTCACGAGGCCGCCGACCACCGCGCCCGCCAGGAAGCAGAAACTGATCGTCGCGAGCAGCGCCGAGTCGTGCAGCGCGCCCACGTCGTAGCGTGGAATCAGCCCGACGAACAGTTTCTGCGCGGCACGCCGCAGGTTGCCGGTCGTCATCACCGACGTGTACGACAGTGCCTCGAGATGGGTGAACGACAGCGTCTGCAGCGTCGCGACGAACGAGATGCCCGGAATCAGCCATGCGCTCGACGCGCCGACGAGGCCGCTCGCGGCGACGCCGAGAAACGCGATCTCGACGATCAGGCTCACGAACGCCGTATGCCGCATCCAGCCGCGCTGCGCGGCGAGGCCCAGCAGGTGCGCGACGAACACCGCGAGCACGAAGCCGCCGAGCGGCGGCACGTGGTGCAGCGCGGCGGCCCATTCGCCGGCCGACAGGTTGATGCCGAGCAGCGCGACGTTGCCGGTCATCGTGTTCGCGAACACATGGCCGTGGCCGACGTACGTGTACGCGTCGAGATAGCCGCCGGACAGCGTCAGCAACGCGGCGACAGTGAGATTGCGGCTGGCGCCGTCGAGATCCATCGATCCTCCGTGGTGCGCCCCGCCCGGCCGCGCGCGGCGGGCGGTGCGCAGGTCAGTCGTGCCGGCACGCGCGGGGCGCCGCCGGCACTGCGCGGCCGGGCTTCGCCACCTGCCGCGCGCCAATATAATGTCCGTCGTCGGGGGACGGCCGAGCGCCGCACATCGCAGCCGGCCGGTACAGGTCCAACGCGCGGGTTTCACCGCCGCAAGACCGGCCGAGTATACCGGCCGGCCGCCACCGGCCGCGGCCAAGCGCGCCGCCCCGCCGTTCTTCACCGGGCCTTCGAATGACACTCGCGAAGTTCTTCCTGCGCTACACGGTCATCCCGTTCGCGGCGATCGTGCTGGTGGCCGTCTGGGCGTTCAACCGCGAATCGGACGAGATCGATGCGCGCCAGTACGCGGCGCTGGTGGCCGCCTATCCGTCGTTCACGCCGACGCTCAAGCACGAGGTGGCGGACGCGTTGCGCGGCGGCCGGCTCGCGAAGGCCGACTACGGCGCGATCATGCGCGATGCGCTCGACGCGGGGTTCGTGGTCGACTGGCCGGCCCCGACGGACGACGTCGGCGGCGAGCGCGGCCGGCTGCTGGGCCTCGTGAACGGCGACCTGCCGGCATCGCGGTAACCTGCAACCGCCGCCGCCGGCAACGGCGGGCGGCACGACGGGCCGCTCATTGCCCGATGCCCGTGAGCCCGATCAGCGCGCCGCCCGCGAGCAGCCACAGCGGGTGGATGCGCGTGCGCCACGCCAGCACCGCGCACGCGGCCGTGATGCCCCACTGGATCGCGGTGCGGTTCGACGCCTCGGAAATCAGCACCGCGCTCGCCGCGACGAGCCCCGCCGTCACCGGCATCATTCCCTGCTGCACGTAGCGGCGCCACGGCCGGTCGCGAAAACGCTCCCACGCATGCAGCGCGAGCACGGTGACGATCGACGACGGCCCGAATTTCGCGAGCGACGCGACGAGCAGCCCGGCCCAGCCGGCCACGTGCCAGCCGACCAGCGACACGATCATCATGTTCGGCCCCGGCGCCGCCTGGGCCAGCGCGAACAGCGCGGTGAACTCGTGCGCGCTCATCCAGTGATGCACGTCGACGACCTGCCGCTGCATCTCCGGCAGAATCGTGTTGCCGCCACCGAACGCGAGCAGCGACAACTGGCTGAAGATCGTCGCGATGGCGATCAGCGTATCGCTCATGGCCGGCGCTCCTGTTGCGTGTCGGACGTACCGTGCGCGCGATGCGCGGCAGCCGGCGCCGGCCGCGGCGTGCCCGCGTCGCGGCGGCGCGACGCGAGCCATACGCTGACGGGCGTCAGCACGAGCATCGTGGTCAGCAGCGGAACGCGCAGCACCGCGATCGCGACGAACGCGAACACGGCGATCGCAGCCGCCGCGCGCGGCGCCCGAAGCAGCGGCTTCGCGACCTTGATCGCCATCGCGACGAGCAGGCCGGCCGCCGCCGCCGCGAGCCCCGCGAACAGGTGCTGCACGTGCGGATCGTTCTGCGTCTTCGCGTACAGCACGCCGAGCGCGACGACGACCAGCGTCGGGCCGGCAATCAACCCGAGAATGCCGGCGAATGCGCCGGCGACGCCGCGAAAGCGCATGCCGACGGCGACCGACAGGTTGATCACGTTGCCGCCCGGCAGGAACTGGCACAGGCCGAGCAGATCGGTGAATTCGTCGGCGGAGAGCCATTTGCGCTCGTCGACGATGGTGCGCCGCGCGAACGGCAACGCGCCGCCGAACGACATCAGGCCGAGCGACAGGAAACCGGTGAACAGCTCGGCGAGGCCGACGCTGCGGGGCGGCGCGCCGGACGGCGGGGGGACGGGCGGCGAAGCGGATTGCATGGGGCTCCTCATCAAACGGTGAAGCGAGGTTACCGCCGTTCAGGATGCCGGCAAAACGATTTTATCGGCGCGCCCTTGTGATCTAGAATCACAAGCATGGCACGCGATCTCCCGCCCTTTTCCGCGCTTCGGGCCTTTGAAGCCGCGGCACGACATGAAAGCTTCAGCGCCGCCGGCGACGAGCTGCATGTGACTCACGGTGCCATCAGCCGGCAGATCGCCGGGTTCGAGGCGTGGCTCGGCAAGCCGGTGTTCCACCGCTACGGCAAGCGCGTGAAGCTCACCGACGAAGGCCGCCGCTACCTGGACACCGTGCGCGCGGCGTTCGACAGCATCGCGCTCGCCACCGAGCAGTTGCGCCACACCGGCGCGGCGCGCGTGCTGCGCATCAACGCGCTGCCGACCTTCGCGATGAAATGGCTGCTGCCGCGCCTGTCGCGGTTCCAGCGCGACGTGCCGAACGTCGAGCTGAAGCTGTCGACGTCGAACGCGCCGCTCGACACGCTGAACGGCTTCGACGTCGCGATCCGCCGCGGCCCCGGCCACTGGCCGAACTGCACGAGCGGCCACTTCCTCGACGAAAGCGTGATTCCGGTGTGCAGCCCGGCGCTGCTCAAGCGCGCGCCGATCACGCGCGCGGACGATCTCGCGCGGCACGTGCTGCTGCATTCGGATACGCGGCCGGAAGGCTGGCGCGACTGGTTCGCGGCGGCCGGCGTCGCGATGAAGGGCCGCAAGCGGCAGTCGTTCGACCACTTCTACCTGGCGCTGCAGGCGGCCGTCGACGGGCTCGGCGTCGCGCTCGGCCCGTTGCCGCTGATCGACGACGAGCTCGCGAGCGGGCGCCTGGTGATGCCGCTCGACGGGCCGCGCATCGCGACGCGCAGCTACTGGTGGATCGCGCCGGGCGCGCCGGCCGACGATCCGCTCGTCGCGCAGTTCTGCGGGTGGCTGCAGGGACAGTCGAATACCGGCGCATAACGCGCACGCGCCGCCGGGATCGACAGGACGGCGGCGGGCGGCATGGCACCGCCCGCGCCCGAATCAGACCACCGGGCCCGGTTCCTTTTCCTTGCGCAGGATCGCGTACAGGATGATCGCGCCGAACGTCGCGGTGCCGATCCCGCCGAGCCCGAAGCCGCCGATCTTCAGCGAGAAGTCGCCGGCGCCGAGCACGAGCGTGACGGCCGAGACGATCAGGTTGCGGTTGTCAGAGAAGTCGACCTTGTTGACGACCCAGATTCGCGCACCCGTCACCGCGATCAGCCCGAACACCACGATCGACACGCCGCCGAGCACGGGGCCCGGGATCGTCTGGATCACCGCGCCGAACTTCGGCGAGAAGCCGAGGCCGATCGCGATCAGCGCGGCGAGCGCGAACACCAGCGTCGAATAGATCCGCGTGACGGCCATCACGCCGATGTTCTCCGCGTAGGTGGTGACGCCCGTGCCGCCGACGCTGCCCGACACGATCGTCGCGAGCCCGTCGCCGATGAACGCCCGGCCGACGTAGCGGTCGAGGTTGGTGCCCGTCATCGCGCTGACGGCCTTGATGTGGCCGAGGTTCTCCGCGACCAGGATCACCGCGATCGGCGCGAGCATCAGCATCGCGTGCGGATCGAACACCGGCGCGCGGAAGCTCGGCACGCCGAACCACGCCGCATGCGCGACGATCGCGAAATCGATCGGCTTGCCGAGGCCCATCCCGTTGGTCGCGATCGCGTAGATCACGTACGCGATCACGAGCCCGACCAGGATCAGCAGGCGCTGCATCATTCCGCGCGCGAACACCGCGACGCCGCCGACGCACAGCACCGTGACGAGCGCCATCACCGATTCGAAGGTGGAGCCCGACACGCCCTTGACCGCGATCGGCGCGAGGTTCAGCCCGATCACCGCGACCACCGCGCCGGTCACGACGGGCGGCATCAGCGTCTCGATCCAGCGCGTGCCGATCGCCTGCACCAGCGCGCCGAGCGCGACGTACACGACGCCGCACGCGACGATCCCGCCGAGCGCGACCGGAATGTTCGGGTTCGGGCCGCTGCCGCCGTAGCCCGTCACCGCGATCACGAGGCCGATGAACGCGAAGCTCGAGCCGAGATAGCTCGGCACGCGGCCGCCGACCAGCACGAAGAACAGCAGCGTGCCGATGCCCGACATGAAGATGCACAGGTTCGGGTCGAAGCCCATCAGCAGCGGCGCGAGCACGGTCGAGCCGAACATCGCGACGACGTGCTGCACGCCCATCGCGACCATCTGCGGCCACGCGAGGCGCTCGTCGGGACCGACCACGCGCGAGCTCGCGCCGGTCGGCTGGACCCGCCAGCGCGGGAAATAGGAATCGGACATGGGGGAAGCGCTCCTGTCGGTCGTCGGTCGCCGGCTGCCAGGGATGCGCCGGTCTGGAATCTGGCGCGAGTTTACGGAGCGGAAATGGGGCTGGCAAGCGAACCGGTACGCGGCGTCGGCGGGCGGAACAGCCAGGTGCGGGGCGGCAGGCCGCGCGCGAGAACCGGTGCGCGACCGCGCCGGCCGGCGACGTGCCCGCCCGCGCACGATGCGCGTGCGGCGGCGAGCGCCGGCCGTGAAGTAAGCGTGCGCTCACATCGCGGCCGGCACGTCGTGCATCAGGGGTTGATGTACTGGAACAGCGACAGGTTCTGCAACTGCGCGTAAGCCTTCTGCGAGCCCGTCAGCGCGTTCTGCATCTGCAGGAACTGGCTGATCGTCGCGACCATGTTGGTGCTCGTCAGGTCGGCCAGGTTGCTGCTGACCTGCAGCGTGTTGGTCTGGTTCACGGCCTGCATCGCCTTGATTTCCTGCTCGCGGCCGCCGACCGACGCCTGTACCGTGAGCACGTTCGTCATCATGTTGTTCAGCTTCGTCGTGCCGGTGGTCATCGCGTTCGCGAGCGCGGTCGCGGCGGTCGTATTGCTGCTGATCGGCACCTTCAGCGCGGCGATCATCGTGTCGAGCGCCGCGAACACGTCGGTGCCGGCCTGCGGCGCGGGCGTGACCGTGAACGTGTCGCCCGGCGCCGGCTTGCCCGACACGGGCACCGACAGGCCGTTGCCGAGCGCGATCCCGGCGCCGTCCGAATACGGTTGCGCGGGGGTCGTGGTCGGCGGCACGACGGTGTTGTCGGTCACCGTGTAGGTCGGCGCGGCGGCCGTGCCGCCGAACGCGATCGTGAACTGGTGCGCGTTGGACGCGGCCGACGGGCTCGTGATCGTCACGCTGCCGATCGTGCCGGTGCCGGTGTTGCCGGTGCCGGCGAGCGGCACCGGCTGGCTGCCGAGCATCGGCACCGACAGGAACACGTTCGCGCCGTTGTCGCCCTGCGCGATCGAGCGCGTGTCGGCGATCTGCACCTCGCGCGAGCCGGTGTCGCCGCTGTAGGTCACGCCGCCGCCCGGCGCGTTCGAGAACGGCGCGGTGGCCGTCTTGAAGCCGGCGAACAGGTAGTTGCCCGCGCCGTCCGTCGAGTTCGCGAGCGTCAGCAGCTGGTCGCGATAGCCCTGCAGTTGCGTCGACAGTGCCGAACGATTGCTGTCCGACAACGAACCGTCGCCGGCCTGGATCACGACCGTGTGGATGCTGTTCAGCAGGTTGTTGACGCTGATGAGCGTCTGGTCTTCCTTCTGCAGCGACGACAGCGCGGCGTTCTGGTTCGCCGCGTACTGCGACAGCGTCGCCGACGTCATCGACAGCTGCACGGCCTGCGCCGCGCCGAGCGGGTTGTCGGCCGGCGTCGCGAGGCTCACGCCGCTCGAGATCTGCTGGTACAGCTGCGAGAGCTGCGCCTGCTGGTCGCTCATCTGGGCGACGTTCATCTGGTAGAACTGCGCAGTGGAAATCCGCATCGCTTCGAACCCCGAAATCAGTTGAACAGGCCCAGCACGGTCTGGAACAGCGTCGACGCGGTCTGGATCACCTTCGCGTTCGCCTGGTAGAGCTGCTGGTACTGCATCAGGTTGGCCGCTTCCTCGTTCTGGTTCACGCCCGACACCGACTGCTGCGCCTGCGTGATCTGGCCGACCAGCGCGGTCTGCGCGGCGCTCGACGACTTCAGCTGGCTCGCCGTGTTGCCGATGCCGTTCACGTAGTTCGCGTACGCGCCCGTCAGCGTGGTCGAGCCGTTGCCGAACGCCTTCGAGTTGACGAGCTTCGACAGCGCGAGCGCGTTGCTGCCGTCGTTCGTGCCGCCCGTGTTCGGCGCGACCTTGAACGTGTCGCCGGCCGCCGGCGTGCCCGACACCGTCACCGTGACACCCGCCGTCAGCGTGATCGGCGAGCCCGACTGGTACGGCTGCGCGGCGCTGGTCGTCGGCGGCACGGCCGTGTTGTCGGTGACCGTGTAGGTCGGCGCGGCCGCGGTGCCGCCCATCGTGATCGTGTAGTTGTGCGCGTTGGCCGCGGCCGTCGCGCTCGTGACGGACAGCCCGCCGATCGTGCCGTTGCCGGTGTTGGTCGTCGTGGCCGACGGCACGTACGGCGCGGCCGCCGCGATCGCGGAGCCGTTCGACGTCGCGAGGCCGAAGCCGTTCAGCGCGCCGCGCGTCGGCTGCACGGTGAACTTGTCGCCGGCGCTCATCGAGCCGGACGAGAACGAGAAGTTCAGCCCGCCGATCGAGGCCGGCATCGACGTCGACGTCCCCACCACCGTGCCGGTCGCACGGTCGGTCAGCGTGTAATTCGTGCCGTCGTACGCGAGCGTGTAATCGCTGGTGGTCGGCTGCGCGGCGTTCGCGAACGACACGGACAGCGTCGCGTTGCCGGTATTGCCCTGGTTCGCGTAGGTGATCGGCGCGCCGGTCGAAAACAGGTTGCCGCCGATCTTGCCCGACAGGTCGATGCCGAGCGCGTTCTGCGCGTTGACCTGCGCGGCGAAGCTGGTCGCGATCGCGCCGAGCTGGGCCTGGGCCGGGTCGAGCGTCTGGCTGCGGAACGCGAGCAGGCCGCCGAGCGTGCCGCCCGACAGCGACGCGTCGGACAGGAACTGGTTCGGCCCCTGCGGGTTCGCGCCCGAGATGCCCTGCGACACGACGGTCAGCTCGCTCGGATCGGACGGCGACGTGACGGTCGCGAGCTGGTAGCTCTTGTCCGCGACGACGAGCGGCGTGCCGCCCGACATGAACACGCTGTAGCCGTCGCTGTTGCGCACGACCTGCACGCCCGCGAGATTCGACAGGTTCGACACCGCGAGGTCGCGCTGGTCCATCAGCTGGTTCGGCGGCTGGCCCTGGCTGCTCGCCGCGGCGATCTGCTGGTTCAGTTGCGCGATCTGCGCGGTGTACGCGTTGATCTGCGTGACGGTGCTCGTGAGCTGCGTGTTCACGCTCTGGCGCAGCGCGTCGTACTGCTGGCCGGCCGCGGTGATCTGGTTCGCGAGCGTCTGCGCATTGCTCATCGCGGTCTGCCGCACCGACGAATCGGACGCGCTGTTCGCGACGTTCTGCATCCCGGTGAAGTAGCTCGTGATCGCGGTCGAGATGCCGGCCGTCGGGCTGCCGATGTAGTTGTTCAGCTGCGTGACGAGCGAGTACCACGTCGAGAGCGCGCCGCCCTGCGTCTGCGCGCCGTTCAGCTGGTCGCTCAGGTACTGGCTGTACTGCCGCTGCACGGTGACGGTGTTCACGCCCTGGGGCATGTAGCCGCTGCTGGTGTACTGCCCGCTTGCCTCCGCATAGACGGGGCGTTCGACCGAATAGCCCGGCGTCGCGGCGTTGCTGATGTTCTGGCCGGTCGTCGTGAGGCCCCAGAGCGCGGCATTCAGGCCGCTGACGCCGAGGTTCATGAGTGTGTTGGACATGCGCGATCCTGATGAGCCGGCCGCGCTGCGGCCGCCGGGTTGCGTGACTCCCGGTATAACGGCCGCGGATCGAAAAAATTGAGGAAAAAATGCACGTGCGACGCACGGGCGTGCGTCGCCGGTCGAAGCGGCCGGCGGGGGGCGCCGGCGTTGCTGCGCGGGCGGCCCCGCCAGGTGCGCGTCAGGCCCGCGCGAGCGAGCGGCGCTTCATTTCGAGCTGCGTGATCAGCCGCTGCAGCGTGTTCTCCGCACTGCCCGGCAGCGACATGTAGCGAAAGCCGAGCTGGTAGCGCCGCGACCCGTTCGGCATCTGGGTCGAACGCTGCGACACCAGTTGCAGGTCGAGCGACAGCTTGCCGTGGCCGGTCAGCTCGAGTTCGACGTCCGGCAGCAGCGTGCCGACCTCGAGCGCCTCGACACGCTCGTCGGCCGTGCGCAGCCCCACGCCGCCGAGCGACAGGTTGTGCACCTCGAACAGGAAGCTTTCGCCGTCCGGCAGCTTGCCGCGGCACAGGAACGGATCGACGATCGGCGCGTCGACGCGGAAATATTCGCGGCGCTGGATGCAGACCAGCACGTCGGGGAAATCGGCGACGAACGCGGGCAGCCCCTCGTAGCGCGTCTCGCGCGGCGTGCCCGTGGTGAATTCGACGCGCACGCCCTCCGGCGAGGCCGCGAACGTGCAGTGCGACGCGCCGAGGATGCCGGCGTTCTACTCGGACAGCGCGCCCCAGTCGAACGTGAACGTCCGCGCGCCGACGTCGACCTCGAGCAGGCGCGTGACGAGCTGGCCGCCCGGATACTGGACGGTCAGGAAATCGCCGCGATTCACCAGGTTGCGCAGCTGCACGCCGATTTCCAGCGGATTGCGGCGGGCATAGTCGGGCCCGGAGTGGCCTGCATCCAGGCTGGGGTCCGTCGACGTTTCGATATTCATGGCTAGCCGGTCTTTCTTGTCATGGGCGCCCGGGGCAACCGGTGCGCAATAAAACCGGGCCAGAACGGGGGCCCGGTCGCAGGTCTCTCACACTTAGCGGCAGTGCTGACCGAAAGTTTAGATCGAAACGGCGATTTTTTTCGCGCAAACGTTGAAACCGCGCGCGGCGGGGTGCCGGGCGCGGTCCGAAGGGGGGACAAATCGGTGGCGGGCGGGCCCGTCAGCCGATCTGCTGCATGATCGAGATCAGCTTCTTCGCGTAATTCGGGTCGGTTGCGTAGCCGGCCTTCTGCATGCCGTGCGCGAAGCCCTCGACGCTGCGGCTCGCGCTCAGCACGCCCGCATAGCGCGGATTGTTCTTCAGCAGGTTCGCGTAGTCGGTCATCGCGTGCTCGTACGAGTCGTACGCGCGGAATTTCGCGACCACGCGGCGCGGCGTGCCGTTCACGTATTCGGTGGTCAGCGCCGACACGGTGCGCCCGGTCCAGCCCTTGTTCGCCTTGATGCCGAACACGTTGTAGCTGGTCGAGCCGTCCGCCGCGCGGATCTCGCGCTTGCCCCAGCCCGATTCGAGCGCGGCCTGGCCGACGATGAACCGCGCCGGGATGCCGGTCGTCGCACTGGCCGCCTGCGCGGGGCCCGCGAGCCGGTCGACGAACGCGTCCGCGTCCTGCACGCCGCTCGCGCCCTTCAGCGGCGGCGTCAGCGCGCTGCCGGCCGAGTAGCCGCGCGCGCCGGCGAGCGCGCCGTTGTTCGCCGCGTTCGCATAGGCCTTCGCCATCGCGTTCATCGCGGCGAGGCTGCCTTCGTTGCCGGCCGTGCCGAGGCCGCCGATGCCGCCCGCGCCGATGTCGGCCGCCGTGTCGCTGCCCGCGCCGACGCCCGCGTTGCGCAGCAACTGCTTCATCAGCGCGTCGGCGACGCCGATCCCGCGCGTCGACATCTGCTGCGCGAGCTGCTGGTCGAGCATCGACGTGTACATCTTCGACGTATGCGAATCGAACAGCCCGCCGTCCGGCGACGCGTCGCGCATGCTCTTGAGCATCATCTGCGTGAACATCGCGTCGAACTGGCCGGCCACCGCCTTCGCGCCGGCCTGCGGCGACTGCTTCGCCTGCGCGCGCAGCGCATCGAAACCCTGCACGTCGAGCGCGAAGCGCTGCGTCAGGTCGTTTGCGTTCGGAAGGTTCGCCGCCATTTAGATGATCTCCAGATCCGCACGCAGCGCGCCGGCCGCCTTCATCGCCTGCAGGATCGACATCAGGTCCGCGGGCGTCGCGCCGAGCGTGTTCAGCGCCTTCACGACGTCGGCGAGATTCGCGCCGGCCGTCACCATCTTCAATGCACCGTTGTCCTGCTTCAGCTGGATCTGCGACTGCTGCGCGACCACCGTCTGCCCGTTCGAGAACGGCCCTGGCTGCGACACCACCGGCTGCGTGTTGACGACCACCGACAGGTTGCCGTGCGCGACCGCGCAGCTCTGCAGCGTGACCATCTGGTTCATCACGATCGAGCCGGTGCGCGCGTTCAGGATCACCTTCGCCGCGGCCTTGTCCGGGCTCACGTCGAGGTTCTGCAGTCGCGCCATGAACGCGACCTGCTGCGCCGAATCGGCCGGCGCCGCGAGCTGGATCGTGCGGCCGTCGAGCGCCGTCGCGGTGCCCGGGCCGAAACTCGAGTTGACCGCGGACACGATGCGCTGCGCGGTGCCGTAGTCCATGTCGTTCAGTTGCAGCTGCAGCACGCCGTTCATCTGCGCGATCGCGTTCGGCACCGCGCGCTCGACGATCGCGCCGCCGACGATCCGGCCGGCCGCGAGCTGGTTCACCTGCACGCGGCTGCCGTTCGCGCTGGCGCCCGCGCCGCCGACCGCCATGTTGCCCTGCGCGAGCGCGTACACCTGCCCGTCCGCGCCCTTCAGCGGCGTGAGCAACAGCGTGCCGCCGCGCAGGCTCTTCGCGTTGCCGAGCGACGATACGGTCACGTCGAGCGCCTCGCCGGGCCGCGCGAACGGCGGCAGCGTGGCCGTCACCATCACGGCCGCGACGTTCTTCAGCTGCATGTTGTTCAGCGACGACGGGCCGCCGTTGGCCGAACCGTTGTTGATCGAGATGCCGAGGTTTGCGAGCATGTTCGCGAGCGTCTGCGTGGTGAACGGCGTCTGCATCGTCTGGTCGCCCGTGCCGTCGAGGCCGACGACGAGGCCATAGCCGATCAGCGGGTTGTCGCGCACGCCCTGGATCTGCGCGAGATCCTTCAGGCGTTCCGCGTGCGCGGGCGCGGCGCCGAGCACGCAGGCGGCCGCCACGGCCGCGAACGCGACGGCGAGCCGCGCGGCCGCATGCGCGCGGGCCGACAGGCGGTGGAACAGGGTCGTCTGCATCGTCATCACCACGGCGCGATGTTGAGGAAGAAGCGCTGCAGCCAGCCCATCGTCTCGGCTTCGTTGATGTAGCCCTTCGACGAGTATTCGATCTTCGCGTCGGCGACCTGCGTCGAGTAGACGGAGTTCGCGCCCGAGATCGTGTTCGGGTTGACGACCCCCGAGAAACGCACGAATTCGTTGCCCTGGTTGATCAGCATCTGCTTCTCGCCGCTGACCACGAGGTTGCCGTTCGGCAGCACGTTGGTGACGGTCACCGTGATCGTGCCGTTGAACGTGTTCGCCGCGCTCGCGCCGCCGGTCGCCGCGAACTTGTTCGCGCCGGTCGCCGATAGATTCGCCTTCGCGAACAGCCCGCCGAGGAAGCCGGCGGTCGGCACGTTGAAGTCGGTGTTGCCCTGCCGGTTGGTGTTCGCGCCGGACGACTTGGTCGCGTTGATGTTCTCCGCGATCATGATCGTCAGGATGTCGCCGATGTTGCGCGGCCGCTGATCCTCGAACAGCGGCCGCCCCGCGAAGCCGGGGTTGTAGATCGAGCCGGGCGCCTGCATCGACATCGGCATCGGCGGCTGCGCCGTCATCGGCTGCTGGATGATCGGATCGCGCGGGATCTGCGCGCAACCGGCGAGCGCCGCCACCGCGACCGCGCACGCGGCGCGGACGGTGGCTGACGAGGGGAGGCGAACCTGCTTCATGGCGACGGCGGGACTTCCGGTTAGCTCTTCATCTGCGTGACGGTCTGCAGCATCTGGTCGGACGTCGTCACGGCCTTGCTGTTGATCTCGTAGGCACGCTGCGTCTGGATCATGTTGACGAGTTCCTGCACGACGTTCACGTTCGACGCCTCGACGTAGCCCTGGTTGAGCACGCCCGCGCCGTTCAGCCCCGGCTGCGACACGTTCGGCGCGCCCGACGACGTCGTTTCCGCGAACAGGTTCTCGCCCTTCGCCTCGAGGCCGGCCGGGTTGATGAAGGTCGCGATCTGCAGCGAACCGATCTGGACCGCGTTGCTCGAGCCCGGCTGCGTGACCGACACGACGCCGTCCTTGCCGATCGTCAGCGACTGCGCGTTCTGCGGCACGGTGATCGCCGGCAGCACCTGGTAGCCGCTCGACGTGACGAGCTGGCCCTGCGCGTTGGTCTGGAACGAGCCGTCGCGAGTGTACGCGTTGGTGCCGTCCGGCATCAGCACCTGGAAGAAGCCCGCGCCGTTGATCGCGACGTCCTTCGAGTTGCCGGTCTGCGTGAGGCCGCCCTGCGTGTACAGGCGCTCGGTCGCGACCTGCTGCACGCCGGTGCCGAGCTGCAGGCCCGACGGCAGCTCGGTCTGCTGCGTCGAGTTCGCGCCGGGCTGGCGGATGGTCTGGTACAGCAGATCCTCGAACACCGCGCGCGACGCCTTGAAGCCGTTCGTGCTGGTGTTCGCGAGGTTGTTCGAAATCACGTCCATCTGCGCCTGCTGCGCATTCATGCCGGTGGCGGCGATGTAGAGCGAACGATTCACTTGTCTGGTCTCCTGCTTAGGCTGGCGCGGGCGCTCAGCTGAAATTGAGCAACTGGTTCGCCGTCTGCTCGTTCTGGTCGGCCGTCTGGATCAGCTTCGACTGCAGCTGGAACGCCCGTGCGTTGTCGATCATCGCGACCATCGCGGTCACCGGGTTCACGTTGCTGCCTTCGAGCGAATTCGGCGTGACGACCACGTTCGGGTCGACGTCGGCCGGATTGCCGTCGGCGGTGCGGAACAGCCCGTCGTTGCCGCGCGTGAGCGTGGCCGGATCGGGATTGACGAGCTTCATCTGGTCGACGATCGCGACGGCCGTCGGCGGGTCGCCCGGCATCAGCGCGGACACCGTGCCGTCCTTGCCGATCGTCACTTCCGCGTTCGGCGGCACCGAGATCGGGCCGCCGTTGCCGATCACCGGCAGGTTGCTCGCGTTGACGAGCTGGCCGTTCTCGTCGACATGCAGGTTGCCCGCGCGCGTGTACGCCTCGCTGCCGTCGGCCGTCTGCACCGACAGCCAGCCCGGGCCCTGCACGGCGACGTCGAGCGGATTGCCGGTGCGCGTGATCGGACCCGGCGCGTAGTCGGCGCCGGGCGTCGACGACAGCACGTAGGTGCGCGTCGTCGTCGGATCGATCTTGCTGCCGTCGCCGAAATTCATCGGCACCGCGCGATACGTCGCGAGTTGCGCGCGAAAGCCCGTCGTCGATGCGTTCGCGAGGTTGTTCGCGACCACCGCCTGCTGGTCAAGCGACTGCGACGCGCCCGTCATCGCCGTATAGATCAGTCGGTCCATGGCTGCCGGTTATCCGCGCTTACAGGTTGATGAGCGTCTGGTCGACGGTCTGCTGCGTCTTGATCGTCTGCGCGTTCGCCTGGTAGTTGCGCTGCGCGGTGATCAGGTTGACGAGCTGCGACGTGAGGTCGACGTTCGAGTTCTCGAGCGCGCTGCCCTGCAGCGTGCCGTGGTTCGTGCTGCCCGGCGCGGAGACCTGCGGCACGCCCGACGCGGCGGATTCCGCATACTGGTTGCCGCCGAGGTTCACCAGTCCGTTCGGGTTGTTGAAGTTGGCGAGCGCGATCAGGCCGAGCACGGCGGTCTGGCCGTTCGAGTAGTTGCCGGTCAGCTTGCCGTCGGCGCCGATCGAGTAGGTCGTCAGCGTGCCGCTCGCGTAGCCGTCCTGCGCGAGGTTGTTCACGCCGTCCTTGCCGCCGTACTGCGTCGTGCCGGTCAGGTCGAGCGTGAGCTTCTGCGGCGTCGCCGAGCCGTCGGTGTTCGGCACGGTGAACTGGAACTGGCCGAGCGACGCGGTCGGCGTGGCCGGCGTGCCGGTCGTCGTGCTCTGGATCGCGCCGGACGTATCGAACGTGATCGTGCCGAGATCGGTCGTCGCGCCGCCCTGCACGCCCGCGTACGCTTCCCACGTGCCGGCCGCCGACTTCACGAAGTACATGTTGACCGCCTGCGAACCGCCGAGCGAGTCGTACACCTGGATCGACGTCGTGTAGTTGTACGTCGTGTTGTCGGTCGCGCTGAACGGCGTCTTGGTCGGCACCGTGTCCTGCGAGTTCAGGTTGAACTGGCCGGTGATCTTGGTCGTCGCGGTCGGCGCGATGTTGGTGGTCGGCGCCTGCAGCGGCACGGTCTGCGCGGTATTGATCACGCCGCCCGCGTTGGCCGCGTAGCCCATCAGGTTACGGCCCTGCGAGTCGACGATGAAGCCGTTCTTGTCGCGCTGGAACGTGCCGTCGCGCGAGTACGTCGTCACGCCGTTGTTCGACATCTGGAAGAAGCCGTTGCCGTTGATCGCTACGTCGAGCGACGAGTTCGTCGTATTGATCGTGCCCTGGCCGAACTGCTGCTGCACCGAGTTCAGCGACGTGCCGATGCCGATCTGCGTGTTGACCGACGTCGCGACCGAGTTCGCGTACATGTCGGCGAATTGCGCGGTGCTCGACTTGAAGCCGACCGTGTTCGCGTTCGCGATGTTGTTGCCGATCACGTCGAGCGCGTTCGATGCGCCGGCGAGGCCGCTCAGACCCTGTTGATAACCCATTTCGGTCTCCGTTACGAGAAAGCTCGATCAGTTGGTAGTGGTGTCGCCGGACGTGGACGACTTGGTGTTCGGGAAGATCGACGCAACCTGGGTGAGCCCCACCGTCGTGCCGTTCGACAGCACGAGCCCCGCGGTGCCGTCCGCCTGCTTGACCACGCTCTGCACCGTCGCGGCCGCGAGCGTCGTGGCCGCCTGCGGCGTGCCGGCGCTGTTGGTGTACGACGCGCTGACCGTGTACGTGCCGTCCGGCAGCGCGTTGCCGGCCGCGTCGGTCGGCGTCCAGTTGAACGGCACGGTGCCGGCCGACTGCGCGCCCGCGTTGATCGTGTTCACGACGGCGCCCGCCGAGTTCTTCACGGTGATCGTCAGGTTCGACACCGAATTCGCGAGCGACACGCCGAACGGCGACGCCGCGCCGCCCTTCACCGCGACGCTGTTGCCCGGCGCGAGCACGTTGGTGCCGATCAGCAGCGCGGCCTGCGTCTGCTGGCCGGCCGCGAGCTGCGTCGACAGCGACGTGAGCGACGTGTTCAACTGCGCGATGCCGCTCACCGTGTTGATCTGCGCGAGCTGCGACGTCATCTGCGAGCTGTCGACCGGGCTGGTCGGATCCTGGTTCTGCAACTGCGTGACGAGCAGCTTCAGGAACGTCGCCTGCAGGTCGCTCGCCGACGTGCCGTTGGTCGACGACACGTTGTTGGTGTTCATCGTGTCGGTCGGCAGCGTCGACACGTTGGTGCCGTTGCTGCCGATCGTCGTGTTGGAGGAAGTCATCCTGGGTGGCCTTCTGTCGGAACTGTCGGGTCGGTAAGGTCGGGCCGCGCGCGGCTTACGAGCCGATCGTCAGCGTCTTGAGCATCAGCGTCTTCGCGGTGTTCAGCGTCTCGACGTTGGCCTGGTACGAGCGCGACGCCGAGATCATGTTCACCATCTCCTGCACCGGATCGACGTTCGGCATCTGCACGTAGCCGTTCGCGTCGGCGGCCGGGTTCGCCGGGTCGTAGGTCGATTTCATCGGCGACGGGTCGTCCATCACCTTGGTCACCCGCACGCCGCCCACGCCCTGGCCGGACGCGGTGCGCGCGCCGCCCATCGGGTCGGTCGCGAACACGACCTGCTTGGCCTTGTATGGCTTGCCGTCGGGGCCGGTCGCGCTGTCGGCGTTCGCGAGGTTCGACGCGGTGACGTTCAGGCGCTGCGATTGCGCGGACAGCGCCGAACCGGCGACGCCGAAGATGTTCATCAACGAAGGCATGGAAGCTCCTTGTGCTGGGCGAGGTTCGGAAGCGGCGCTTACGAGTTGGTCGTGATCGCGGCGATCATCGCCTTGATCTGCTGGGTCATCACGGTCATTCCGGTCTCGTAGTGCAGCGCGTTGTTAGCGAACTGCACGCGCTCGACGTCGAGATCGACCGTGTTGCCGTCGAGCGACGGCTGCAGCGGCATCCGGTATTGCGCACGGCCGTAGTCGTCCGCCGGGCCGCCGGTCGGGATCAGCTTCGCGGTGCCGGCCATGTGCCCGGGCGCCGTCGACACCATCGACATGCCGCTCGTCACGCCGGCCGGCTGCGTCATCGGCAGTTGCGCGGCGTTGCTCGGCGCCAGGCCGCCGCTCGTCTGCTTCAGCGAGCGCGCGAGCGTCGACGCGAAATCGACGTCGCGGGCCTGGTAGCCGGGCGTGTCGGCGTTCGCGATGTTCGACGACAGCAGTTCCTGCCGATAGGCGCGCACGTCGAGCGCCTGTCGGCCGAACGCGAATTCCGCATCGAGTTTGTCCAGCATGTGTGCGTCTCTCCGTATGAAGCGCTGCACGCCCCTCGCGCCGGATGGCGACCCGAGAGGCTTTTTTCCATGACAGCGATGGTAGGCGCGGGACGCAACCGGCAATCGGGCGAATAACGCGGCAAAGGCCCCCTCTATTCATCGTTTGCGCGACGCCCCCGCTCCCTAGAATGCGAAGCGGATCAACGGATCGGAGGCATGGCGATGACTGGCGGCGCACTTCGCGACAGGAACGGGCGGCTCGCGCACGTCCGGCGTGCGTTCGCGCTCGCCGCGGCGCTGTGGATCGCCGCGCCTGCCGCCCACGCCGACGACGGGATGATCGTGATTCCCGGGCGCGGCGAGACGGCAGAAACCGCGCTCGCGCATGCCAATGCGGCGAGCGGCGGGCAGTTCGACCGGAATGCGGGCGCCGCTTCGGTTCCGGGTGCGCAGCGCGCGGCCGGCGGGGCGAGCGCCTCGACCGGCGCCGGCTACGCGGCGCAACCGGCCGGCCAGATGGTCGTGACGAGCGTCCCGCCGCCGGCCGCTGCGGCGGCCCCCGTCTAC
>FTHQ01000261.1_pt1 | contig 24626 bp, 23 predicted proteins | sample 1641001 | NCBI WGS metagenome assembly FTHQ01 (sample SAMEA3914872, study PRJEB12502) | metagenome | biome: forest; material: soil | place: Canada | collected 2011-07-03 | depth 0.3 m | reverse complement strand
GAGCTGGTAATAGAACGTGCTGCGCGCCAGGCCTGCCGCCTTCAGGAGCGCAGCTACCGGATGACACTGCCTGAGCTCACGCACTATTTGCGCTTTTTCCTGGGCGCTGCCTGCTTCTTGGATTGCAGCAGCGCATCGAGCTTTTTTAGGTATGCCACCTCCGCGCGCAAATACACGATTTCCTTGAGCAGTTCCTCGCGGCTCGGCTCTTTCTGCACGGTATCGTCGGGGGATTTCGGTGGTGGTGAGGTGATCATTTTCGGAGGGCGCCCTCGGCGACGAGGCGCCAACGCATCTATACCGCCCTCATGATACAGACGCTCCCAGATCGGGATGCTTCGTTCATTGCGGATGCCGAACAGCGCTGCCACCTGTGCATACGACAGTTCATCGCGCCGCATCCGCTGAAGGACTGACAACTTGAATCGCGCGTCGTAGTGGCTGTGCTTCTTGCGCAGCCCCTGTTCACCATGCTCGCGATAGCTCGCCGCCCAACGTCGCACCATTGTCCTGCCCACTCCGTAACGGTGAGCAAGTGTCTTGGTGCCGGCCTCTCCAGCCAGGTACGCCTGAACCACTCGACGCCGAAAACGTTCGTCGTACTTCGTCATGAAAAACACCCCAAAGGTTGGATCTAGTCCAACTTTTGGGGTGCAGCTCACGAACGAGCGGCCGTTCTGCTTTTGCGCGGTGACGCTGCGCGCGCTCAATGCACGCCGAACGCATCCAGCAGCCGATACCAGCTCATCGCGAGCACCAGCGCCGGCGTGCGCAGCGCCGCGCCGCCGGGGAAGTCGCGATGCCGGATCTTGTCGAACAGGTCGAAGCGGCTCGCCTGTCCGTCGATCGCCTCGGCGATCAGCTTGCCCGCGAGCGCGGTCGTGTTCACGCCGTGCCCCGAAAACCCCTGTGCGAAATACGTGGTCGGCGTGATGCGGCCGAAGTGCGGCGCGCGGTTCATCGTGATGTCGACGAAACCGCCCCACGCATAGTCGACCTTCACGTCCGCGAGCTGCGGGAACGTCTTCAGCATGTCGGCGCGCATCGCCGCCGCGAGATCGCGCGGCGCGCGCGTCGAATAGCTGACCTTGCCGCCCCACACGAGCCGCGTGTCGGGCGCCGGCCGGAAGTAGTCGAGCACGAAGCGGCTGTCGCAGATCGCCGCGCGGGCAGGCATCAGCGCGGTGGCGCGCGCTTCGCCGAGCGGCTCGGTCGCGATCACGTAGGTGCCGACCGGCATGATCTTCCTCGACAGCGCGGGCGCGAGCGTGCCGACGTAGGTATTGCAGGCGAGCACGACGAAGCGCGTACGCACGTTGCCGCCGCCCGTCTCGACGACGTGGCCGCCGGCCACGTCGCGCAAGCGTGTCACGCAGCTGTCCTCGTGGATGCGCACGCCCGCGTCGGTGGCCGCCCGCGCGAGGCCGAGCGTGTAGTTGAGCGGATGAAGATGGCCGCTATCGGGGTCGTACAGGCCGCCGCAATAGCGGGCCGACTGCACGTAGTCGCCGAGTTCGTCGGCTTCGACGAAGTGGAAGCGGTCGTAGCCGAAGCGCTTCGCGGCTTCGTCGCGCCAGCGTTTCAGCGCATCCGCGTCGCGCTCGGTGTTGGCTGCGGTCAGATAGCCGGGCACCAGCGCGCAGTCGATGTCGTGCCGCGCGATGCGCGACTTCACGAGCGACAGCGTCTCGAGCCCCATGTCCCAGATGCGCTTCACGTCGCCTTCCGGCATGAACTGCGCGAACGTGTCGATGTCGCACGCGAAGCCGCCGATCAACTGGCCGCCGTTGCGGCCGCTCGCCGCCCATCCGACCCGCGACGCTTCGAGCACGGTCACCGAATGGCCGCGCTCGGCGAGATTGAGCGCGGCGGACAGGCCCGTGAGGCCCGCGCCGATCACGCACACGTCGGCGTCGATCGTGCCGGCGAGCGGCGCGTGGCGGGTCGTATCGTTGGCGGTCGCCGCGTAGTACGACGCGACGTGCGGCTGGTTGGCGAATGTCTGCATGATCAGGAAAGCGGAGTGAAAGGGCTCAGAACAGCTCGCGTACGCGGTGGTACAGCATCCCGAGTTCGAGCGCGGGTTGCCGCCATGCATCGCCGCCGGGAAAGCGCCGGTGACGCAGGCGGGCGAACAGGTCGAACGCGTGCGTGTCGCCCGCGATCGCGCCGGCGACCGCGCGTCCGGCGATGCCGGTGAGCGCGACGCCGTGGCCGCTGAAGCCCTGGACGTAGAAGAAGTTCGGATCGATCGCGCCGAAATCCGGCGCGCGGTTGCGCGTGACGTCGACGAAGCCGCCCCACGCGTGGTCGACGCGCACGTCGCCGAGCTGCGGGAACACGTCGACCATGCGCTGCCGGATCGCTTCGGCGAGCGCCGCGGGCGACGCGCCGGCCGAATTCGCGCGGCCGCCGAACAGCATCCGGTGGTCGGCCGACAGCCGGAAGTAGTCGAGGAAGAAGTTGTTGTCGCACACGGCTTCGCGCCGGGCGATCAGTGCATCGGCGCGCGCCCGGCCGAGCGGCTCGGTCGCGATGATGTACGACGCGATCGGCGCGATGCGCGCGGCGGTCGCGGCCGGCAGCACGCCGCCGGGCCCGGCGTTGCAGCACGACACGACGAAGCGGCAGCGCACTTCGCCCGACGGCGTGCGCACGACGGGCCGGGCGCCGCGCACGACGTCGAGCGCCGGCGTGTGCGCGTACAGCGCGACGCCTTCGCGGAGTGCGGCATCGGCAAGGCCGAGGCAGTACTTGAGCGGATGCAGATGGCCCGACAGCGGATCGTGCACGCCGGCCAGATAGCGCGTCGATGCAATGCGCGCCTGGATCTCGCCGGTATCGAGCCATGCGAGCGACGGATGGCCCCAGCGCGACGTCGCGGCGTTCATCCACGCACGCAGGTCGTCGATGCGGCGCGGCTTCGTCGCGACCGTCAGGTAGCCGCGCGTGAAGTCGCAGTCGATCCCGTAGCGCGCGATGCGCTCGGCGATCAGCGCGACGCCGTCGAGCGACAGCGACCACGCGGCGCGCGCGCCGTCGGCGCCGAGCTGCTGCTCGATCACCTCGTCTTTCGCGAAACCGGTGATCGCCTGGCCGCCGTTGCGGCCCGACGCGCCCCAGCCGGGCCGCTGCGCATCGATCACGGCGACCGACAGCCCGCGCGCGCGGCAGTCGAGCGCCGTCGACAGGCCGGCGAAGCCGGCGCCGATCACGCAGACGTCGACGTCGATCGCCGCGTCGAGCATCGGATCGTCCGCCACGGGCCGCGTGGCCGTGGCTTCGTAGTACGAGTCGCGCGCGAGCGCATCGGCGCGGCGGGTGAAAGACTGCGTCATGAAACCGACTCCCTCGACAAGGCTGCAACGGCGCGCAGCCACCCGGAAAACGGCGCGGGACGCCGTGCGTGCGGCACGTCGCCCCGCGCGTGCTGCATCAGAACGAATAGATGAACTGCGTCGCGAGCAGGTCGTTGGACTTGCCGTACGACCCGTCGTTGCGCAGGAACACCTTGTTGTTCGCCCAGTCGTGCCGGTATTCGACCTTCACGGTGATCTGCTGGGTCGGATAGAACAGCAGGTCGAGCGCGACGTCCTGGCGCACCGCGCCCTTGCACTCGAAGCCCAGGCCGCCGCCGGCCTTCGACTGCGCGAGGCAGTCCGCGTCGACGCCGAAACCGTTGCTCGGGTCCATCCCGTTGCCGTTCAGCGCGATGCCGCCGCCGCCGCCACCGTTCTTCGAGTTCGCGAGCAGGTCGTAGCGCAGCGTCACGCCCATGCGGCCGACCACCGGCGCGTTGAACTTGCGGTGCGCGAGCAGCGACAGCCCGTACCACTGCGCGAGCCCGCCGTTGAACGCCGCATGCTGCTGCCGGCCGTAGTCGACTTCGGCGTTGTACTGCACGTCGGCGAGCGTGTAGGTCGCGTCGAGTTCGCCGAAGAAGAACGAACCGTAGCCGCTCGGCGCCGCGCCGCCCGGGCCGTAGTGGACGACACCGTCCGCGTCGATCGCGCTCGACAGCGTCTGGCGGCCGATGTTGAACGAGCCGCCGAGATCGAGCGCGCTCGACCACGTGTAGTCCGCGCGCGCGGTGAAGGTCGGCACCTTGTTGCTGGTGGTGATCGGGTCGCCGAGCGCATTGGTGCCCGTCTGCGTGACCGAACCGTAGGTGCGGTACTGCTCGTTGCCGAGGAAGAACTTCCACGCCCAGGCGCCCTTCGTGTAGTTCGCGCCGACACCGACGTAGCTGCCCGGATCGGAGAAATCGTACAGCAGGTTGTGCGTGAGCGTGAGCATCTGGTTCGACTGCTGCACTTCGTAGCCGCCGAAGCTCGGGATCAGGCCGGCGACCAGCGTCGTTTCCGCGGTGATCGGCACGTTGATCACCGCCGTGTTCAGCAGGTTGTCGGTGATCGAGCCGCGCGAGTTCTGCAGCAGCGTGATGCCGTTGCCGCGGTTCGGCATCAACGTGATCTCGGCCGATGGTGCCATCGGGCCGACGCCGAAAGTCTTCTTGATGTCGAGGTAGAGATCGCCGAACGTGCTGTTGAAGTAGTTGTACGCGTTCTCGTGGTTCGCGAACAGGAACGACGACGTGCCGGCCGCGCGGTTGTAGATGTAGGTCGGATCGATGTAGCCGGTGACCGACAGGCCGGCGAGCGGGCCGGTGTTGGCCGCGTCGGTCAGCGAATCGACCTTCAGCTGCTGGTTCGCGATCTGCTGCTTCATCTCGCTGACCTCGTCGTTGGTCAGCGTCGCGCGTGCCTTGCCGTAATCCGGCGAGCCCGGGTCGGCGGCGACCGCGACGGCGTTGCCGCCGCCGGCCATGCCGCCGCTCGCGCCGGACGTCGCGCCCCCCCCTGCGCCGCCCGGCTTCGCGGCGAGCTGCGCCTGCATGGCCTTCATCTGTTTCTGCAGCGCGGCGACCTGCGCCTGCAGCGCCTTGATTTCGGCGGATGTCGAACCGGCCAGCGCGATGCCCGGCAACGCGCCGGCCACCAGCAGGCAGATCAGTTTCTTCTTCATTGCGGATTCTCCTAGTCGTGCGCCTGTCAAATCGGGATCGAATCGCGCGCCCCCCTGGGGCAGCGCGTCTTGCTTGTCTGCAGTGCTTGTTATCGTCGAAGCAGGAGGCCGGCCGTCAGGCCACCGCGAACGCGGCCTTCAGGTCGGCCATCCGGCGTCGTTCGCGCGCGATCATCATCCGGTTCACGACGATCACGCCGATCGTCACGGCCGTGATGAACAACGTCGCCAGCGCGTTCATCTCCGGGTTCAGCCCCAGGCGCACGCGCGAGAACACCACCAGCGGCAGCGTCGTCGACCCCGGCCCGGACAGGAACGCCGACAGCACCAGATCGTCGATCGACAGCGTGAACGACAGCAGCCAACCCGACAGCAGCGCCTGCGAGATCAGCGGCAGCGTCACCACGAAGAACACCTTCAGCGGCGTCGCGCCCAGGTCGAGCGCGGCCTCCTCGAGCGACTTGTTCATCTCCTTCACGCGCGACTGCACGATGATCGCCACGTACGACACGCACAACATCACGTGGCCGATCCAGATCGTCACCATCCCGCGCCCCTTCGGCCAGCCGAACATCTGCTCGAGCGCGACGAACAGCAACAGCAGCGAAATCCCCTGGATCACCTCCGGAATCACCAGCGGTGCGTTGATCATCCCGGTGTACAGCGTGAAGCCCTTGAAGCGGCCGAAGCGCGCGAGCACGAAGCCGGCCCACGTGCCGATCACGACCGACGCGGTGGCCGTCAGCAGGCCGATCTTCAGCGACAGCCACGCGGCGGTCAGAAGCTCGTCGTCGTCGAGCAGCGCCGCGTACCACTTCAGCGAGAAGCCCGACCACACCGTCACGAGCTTCGATTCGTTGAACGAGTACACGATCAGGCTGATGATCGGGATGTAGAGGAACAGGAAGCCGAAGGCGAGAACGCCCGTCGACAGCGGTTTGCTCGGCTTGATCATTTCGCGTCTCCCAGTTCCTTGACCTGGTAGTACTGGAACAGCGCCATCGGCACGAGCAGCAGCATCACCATCGCGACCGTCACCGCGGACGCCATCGGCCAGTCCATGTTGTTGAAGAATTCATCCCACATCACGCGGCCGATCATCAGCGTGTCGGCGCCGCCGAGCAGCTCCGGAATCACGTACTCGCCCACCGCCGGGATGAACACGAGCAGGCTGCCGGCGATGATCCCGTTCTTCGACAGCGGCAGCGTGATGCGCGTGAACGCGACCCACGGTTTCGCGCCGAGGTCGTACGCGGCTTCGAGCAGCGTCAGGTCCATCTTCACGAGGTGCGCGTACAGCGGCATCACCATGAACGGCAGGTACGAATAGACCATCCCGATGTAGACGCCCGCGTCGCTGTGATAGAGCCGCAGCGGCGTGTGGATGATGCCGAGCGCGATCAGCGTGTGGTTCAGCAGGCCGTCGTCCTTCAGGATGCCGATCCATGCGTACACGCGAATCAGGAACGACGTCCAGAACGGCAGCATCACGGCCATCATCAGCACGTTGCGACGGTTCGGCTCCGAGCGCGCGATGTAGTACGCCATCGGGTAACCGATCAGCAGGCACAGCACCGTCGACACGGCGGCCATCTTCAGCGAGCTGAGGTAGGTCGCGATGTACAGGTCGTCCTGCAGCAGGAACGCGTAGTGCGACAGCTGCAGCGCGAAGTGCACGACGCCGTCCTTGATCTCGACGAGCGACGTGTACGGCGGGATGCCCATCACCTGGTCGGCGAAGCTGATCTTCAGCACCAGCACGAACGGCAGCGCGAAGAACACGGCGAGCCACAGGAACGGCACGCCGATCGCGACGTTGCGGCCCGACGGCAGGAAGCGCGACAGCACGGAGAAGCGGCTGCGGCGTTGATGAGCCTGGGTGACAGCGGTAGCGCCGGTCGGCACCGGCGCGGAAGGCGTGGAAGCGGAGGTTCTCATCGTGGCGTCCTCACTGCGTCAGCACGACGCCGCTGGCCGGCGACCACGACACGAACACGTCGTCGTTCCACGCGGGCGCGCCGTCGTTCATCAGGTGCGAGCTCGACAGGTTCGACACCACCGTCTTGCCGCTCGGCAAACGCACGTGGTACAGCGAATAGCTGCCCATGTACGCGATGTCGGTGACGACGCCGCGCGCCCAGTTGTGCTTCGAGCCCGGCTTCTCGCGCGACACGTGCACGCGCTCCGGGCGCACCGAGATGCCGACCGGCATCCCGAGCGGGCCGGTCACGCCGTGGCTCACGTACATGCGCGTTTCGAGATCGTCGCTTTCGACGAAGATGTGATCGGGCTCGTCCTCGACGACGCGCCCCTCGAACAGGTTGGTCGAGCCGATGAATTCGGCCGAGAAGCGGCTGTTCGGGTATTCGTAGACTTCGCCGGGCGAGCCGATCTGCACGATCTTGCCTTCGCTCATCACCGCGAGGCGGCTCGCCATCGTCATCGCTTCTTCCTGGTCGTGCGTGACCATCACGCAGGTCACGTCGACCTTCTCGATGATGTTGACCAGTTCGAGCTGGGTCTTCTGGCGGATCTTCTTGTCGAGCGCGGACATCGGCTCGTCGAGCAGCAGCAGCTTCGGGCGCTTCACCAGCGAGCGGGCGAGCGCGACGCGCTGCTGCTGGCCGCCGGACAGCTGATGCGGCTTGCGCTTCGCGTACTTGCTCATCTGCACGAGCGCGAGCGCGTCGGCCACGCGCTCCTTGATCTCGTGCTTCGGCGTGCCTTCCTGCTTCAGGCCGAATGCGACGTTCGATTCGACCGTCATGTGCGGAAACAGCGCATACGACTGGAACATCATGTTGACCGGGCGGCGGTACGGCGGCAGCGACGCGAGGTCCTCGCCGTCGACGAAGATCTTGCCGGAGGTCGCCGTTTCCAGCCCAGCGAGCATGCGCAGCAGCGTGGACTTGCCGCAGCCCGAGCTGCCGAGCAGCGCGAACAGCTCATTCTTCGCGATCGTCAGGTTCACGTTGTCGACGGCCGTGCTGTCGCCGAATTTCTTCACGACGTTTTCGATGCGCACGAACGCGTCGTTTTGCGTGCGGGGCGCCGTGGCCGGTTGGGTCTGTCGTGCAGCAGCGGAAGAGGGTATCGATTGCATGGGAGTCACCATTCGTTCTTCACGGATTGCAGGCGTGAGCGTCCCCGCGCGAGGCGCGCAACGCGACTCGCGGACGACGGCTCGTGCTGGATGGAACAGCGCGCGCGGGGCGCGCGAGCGGACGGACGTCCGCGGATCTCAGGCGGTCAGGCGTACCGCGATGCCTGCGCCGCCGCGATGCATGGCGGTCAGTGGCCCGTCTTCAACTGGGCCCACAGACGGTTCTCGAGGCGCAGGATGTCGGCCGGCATCGGCTTCATCAGCACCATCTTCTTCAGCACGTCCTCGGGCGGGTAGACGGTCGGGTCCTGCGCGACGGCCGGCGTGACGAACGGGTGCGCGGCCTTGTTCGCGGTCGGGTAGAACACCGTGTTGGTGATCGCCGCGTTGACCTTCGGATCGGACACGTAGTTGATCCACTTCATCGCGGCTTCCGGGTGCGGCGCATCCTTCGGGATCACCATCACGTCGAACCACAGCAGGCCGCCTTCCTTCGGGTTCGCGAACTTGATGTCGTACGAGCGCTTCGCTTCCGACGAGCGGCGGTGCGCGATGCCGATGTCGCCCGACCAGCCGAGCGCGACGCACACGTCGTTGTTCGCGAGATCGTTGATGTAGCCGGACGAGTTGAACTGGGTGATGTACGGGCGGACTTTCTTCAGGACTTCGAAGGCAGCCTGGTAGTCGCCGGGGTTCTTGCTGTTCGGGTCCTTGCCCATGTATTGCAGCGTGGCGGCGAACACGTCGACGGCCTGGTCGAGGAACGACACGCCGCAGCCCTTGAGCTTCTCCATGTTGGCCGGGTCGAACACCAGCGCCCAGCTGTCGACCGGCGCCTTGTCGCCGAGCGCCTTCTTCACCGCCTGCACGTTGTAGCCGATGCCGTCCGTGCCGTAGGCCCACGGCACGCCGTACTGGTTGCCCGGATCGGCGTCGGCGATCATCTTCATCAGCAGCGGGTCGAGGTTCGCGAGGTTCGGAATCTTCGACTTGTCGAGCTTCTGGTACACGCCGGCCTGGATCTGCTTGGCCATGTAGTTCGACGTCGGCACGACGATATCGTAGCCCGAGCTGCCGGCCAGCAGCTTCGCCTGCAGCGTGTCGTCGCTGTCGTAGTTGTCGTACTTGACGTGGATACCCGTCTGTTTCTGGAAGTTCGGGATCGTGTCCGGCGCGATGTAGTCGGACCAGTTGTAGACGTTCAGTTCGTCGGCATGCGCCGACGGGCTGGCGACCGACGTGAGCGCGGCCGCGGCGGCGAGGGCGGCGACGGAACAGGCTTGGCGAAGAATGCAGGCACGCATGGTGGAATTCCCCTGGATGATGGCGGCGTGCGGCGCCCGCCGCACGCCTGTAGGCAAAAACCGTTACGAAATACCCAGTTGCTGGGCGGTGGCATCGACGGCCTTCTTCGCCTTCGACACGAGTTCATCGATTTCCTGGCGCGAGATCACGAGCGGCGGCGACAGCAGCATCCGGTCGCCGGTCGCGCGCATGATCAGGTTGCCGTTGAAGCAGAAGTCGCGGCAGATCGTGCCGACGTCGCCGCCGTTCGCGAAGCGGAGGCGTGCGGCCGGCGCTTCGGCCAGTTGCAGGCTCGCGACCATCCCGTGGCCATGCACTTCGCCGACGATCGGATGACGCGCGAAGGTTTCGCGCATCAGCGCCTGGAAGTACGGGCCGGTATCGGTCTTCACGCGCTCGACGATGCCCTCGTCGCGCAGCAGCTTCAGGTTCGCGATCGCGACGGCGGCTGCCACCGGGTGACCCGAATACGTGAGGCCGTGATTGAATTCGCCGTTGTCGATGATCGGGCGCGCGACGCGCTCGTGAATGCCGACCGCGCCCATCGGCACGTAACCCGACGTGAGGCCCTTGGCCATCGTGATCAGGTCCGGCTCGAAGCCGAAGTGCTGGTGCGCGAACCATTCGCCGGTGCGCCCGAAGCCGCCGATCACTTCGTCGGCGACCAGCAGGATGTCGTACTTGCGGCAGATCCGCTGGATTTCCGGCCAGTACGTCGACGGCGGGAAGATCACGCCGCCCGCGCCCTGGAACGGCTCGCCGATGAACGCCGCGACGTTCTCCGCGCCGAGTTCGAGAATCTTCGCTTCGAGCTGCTGCGCGCGCGCGAGGCCGAATGCTTCGAGCGTTTCGCCGGCTTGCGCTTCGCCGAAGAAGTACGGCTGGTCGATGTGCACGATGTGCTCGACCTTCGACGGCATCTGCTCGTGCATGTAGCCCATCCCGCCGAGCGTGCCGCCCGCGATCGTCGAGCCGTGATAGCCGTTCTTGCGCGAGATCACGTATTTCTTCTGCGGCTTGCCCTGCACGCGCCAGTACTGATGCACGAGACGCAGCACGGTGTCGTTGCCTTCCGAGCCGCTGTTGCAATAGAAGAAGTGGTTGAAGCCGGCCGGCGTCACTTCCGCGAGCATCGCGGAAAGCTCGATCACCGGCGGGTGCGTGGTCTTGAAGAACGTGTTGTAGAACGGCAGTTCCTGGATCTGGCGATACGCGGCGTCGGCGAGTTCCTTGCGCCCGTAACCGACGTTCACGCACCACAGGCCGGCCATCCCGTCGATCACCTTGTTGCCGTCCGAGTCCCACAGGTAGACGCCGTCGGCCTTCACGATCACGCGGCTGCCGGCACGATTGAGCGCGCCCATGTCCGAGAACGGATGGATGTGGTGCGCGGCGTCGAGCGCGCGGTATTCGGCGGTCGAGCGTGCCTGCGTCGCGCGCGGCGCGGCGGCCGTGGCGGTCGGTGCGGCCGGCTGGATCCAGGCAGATTCGTTGCGGTAAGTCATGTTTCCTCCGTGATTCCGTATGCGGTTGGCACGCTTACACGTGCAGCAGCAGATGGCGGCGTTCCCACGAGCTGATCACGCGGAAGAACGCTTCGTATTCGGTTTCCTTCAGCGCGAAATACGCCTTCAGGAACTTGTGCCCGAGGATCTCGCCGAGCGGCTCGCACGCGGCCATCAGCGTCAGCCCTTCCTCGAGGTTGCGCGGCAACTGGTACGGCAGGCTGTAGCCGTCGCTCACCAGCGGCTCGGTCGGCTCCAGGCGCTGCGTCATGCCGAGATAGCCGGCCGCGAGCGTCGCGGCGAGCGCGAGGTACGGGTTGCAGTCGACACCGGGGATGCGGTTTTCGATGCGGCGCGCGGCCGGACCCGAATGCGGAATGCGGAACCCCACCGTGCGGTTGTCGTAGCCCCACTGCACGTTGATCGGCGCGGCCATGAAGCGCGACAGGCGGCGGTACGAGTTGATGTACGGCGCGAAGATCGGCATCAGCGCCGGCGTGTACTTCTGCAGCCCCGCGAGATAGTTGTAGAACATCGACGTCGCGCCGCCGGTTTCCTGCGACGTGAACAGGTTCTGGCCCGTTTCCTCGTCGACGATGCTCTGGTGCACGTGCATCGCCGAGCCCGGTTCGTCTTCCATCGGCTTGGCCATGAACGTCGCGTACATGTTGTGGCGCAGCGCGGCCTCGCGCACCGTGCGCTTGAACAGGAACACCTGGTCGGCCAGCGACAGCGCGTCGCCGTGCATGAAGTTGATCTCCATCTGCGCGGCGCCGACTTCGTGGATCAGCGTGTCGATGTCGAGGTTCTGCGATTCGCAGTACTCGTAGATGTCCTCGAACAGCGGATCGAACTCGTTGACGGCCTCGATCGAATACGACTGGCGGCCCGTTTCGGGGCGGCCCGTGCGGCCGACCGGCGGACGCAGCGGCAGGTCGGGGTCCTTGTTCATGTCGACCAGGTAGAACTCGAGTTCCGGCGCGACGACCGGCTTCCAGCCCTTCGCCTTGTACAGGTCGAGCACGCGGCGCAGCACGTAGCGCGGCGAGATCTCGACCGGCGAGCCGTCGAAGTGCACGCAGTCGTGGATCACCTGCGCGGTCGGGTCGACCGCCCACGGAATCAGGCGGATCGTCGACGTGTCGGGCACGCATACCATGTCGGGGTCGGTCACGCCGGTCAGCGAGCCGTCTTCCGGATATTCGCCGGTGACGGTCTGCACCATCACGGCTTGCGGCAGGCGCATCGATTCGCCGGACGTGAACTTGTTGCGCGGCGTGATCTTGCCGCGCGCGATGCCGGCCATGTCGGGAATGATCGCTTCGATCTCGGTGATCCGATGCTGCTTCAGAAAGTCTTCGATGTCTTGCATGTCTGTTCTCGTTGTCTGGTGGGCGCGCTCAGGCGAGCGCGGCGGCGGCCGTGGCGCGCGTGCGGGCGGCGCGGCGCGCGCGGCACGCGTCGCCGAACGCGCGGAAGATCGCGCTCGACAGCGGGTCCTGCGCATGTCGCCATTCCGGATGCCACTGCACGGCGAGCGCGAACGCCGGTGCGTCGACGACGCTCACGGCCTCGATCAGGCCATCCGGCGCGACGGCCTCGACCGCGAGGCCGGAGCCGAGCTGCGCGACGCCCTGCTTGTGCAGCGAGTTCACCTGCACTTCGTCGCGGCCGCCGGCGAGCGCATGCAGCTGGCCGCCGGGCGTCAGGCGCACGACGTGCGCGGGGCCGTATTGCGTATCCATCGGCGCGTCGTCGTCCTCGCGGTGATCGGCGAAGCCGGGCACGTCGTGCACGCGCTGATGCAGCGTGCCGCCGCACACGACGTTCAGCTCCTGGAAGCCGCGGCACACGGCGAGCACGGGCACGCCCGCGACGATGGCCGCGCGCAGCAGCGGCAGCGTCGTCGCGTCGCGCGCCGGGTCGTGCTTCGTGCCCGGTGCGCTCGGTTCGCCGCCATACAGATGCGGCTCGACGTTCGAGTAGCTGCCGGTAAACAGCAGCCCGTCGACCGCGTCGAGCACGTCGGCGGTCGACTGGCGCTCGCCGAGGGCGGGCAGCACCATCGCGAGCGCCTGCGCGCCGTCGACGATCGCGGCGACGTATTTGTCGCCGACCGTATGCGACGCGTGGGCGCCGATCTGGGTGAGGTCGGCGGTGATGCCGACGAGAGGTTTCCTTTCCATGACGTCAATCAGTAATCCGTAGGGACGTGACGTGCATCGAGCCGGATGCGGCAAAACGCAGGCGCGACACGACCCCGCAGCCGGGCGCGAGGCGCACGGCCGCTGGTGAATGGGCGCAACGGGATGGCGTGGCGATCCGCGCTGCGCGCGACGATCAGGCCGTCGTTCGTTTCCTCGCGATACGCGACGCGGCAACGTATGCGCGAACGCGTTCCGTCACCGCACGGAAGATACGGTTGGCGAATCGGCACATGAAACGAACGACGTGAAGAAAGGAGAGGCGCTACGGCAGCAGCGACGCCACTTCGTCGGTATCGACGGCGACGAATGCGCGTGCGGAAACGGCGTTGTGACGCCGAACGGAACGACGGGACAGGATGGTGTAGATCGACAGGTGAAGCAGGCGAGGACTATGCCAGCCGCAACTGCCGTCGGAAGCGGGAACGGCGCTGCGCAAACTTCGCACATCGCCTCGATCCCACCTCACCAGAGGGCCACGGACTCTCACGATTACACTCGACTGGTTTGTTGAAAGTATTGAACACCTGATCGTTTCGACGCACGGGGCGTTTAAAATAATCGAGGCGCCGGTCCTGCATCATTTACATTGACGGGCATCAATTGTTGCGTTGCGATAACGCTTTTCGATGCCTATGAAAGCCTGATGACGCCGACCTGAGAGCCAGCATATACGAGCCAATAACGGCGTCAAATGTTTTTTAATGGTCCTGCATCAGGGCTTTCCCGAGCAGTGCGAACAAAAGATTCGCAAAAGGAATAATCGGCATGCCGTTCATTATTTCGAACGGCTTTCAGGGTTTTCCCCGCTGATGTGCGGCATAAAGTGATTAGAATATTCAACGGCTGTCCCATGCGTCGTTTCACTTTGTCATCGCACTTATCGTGTCCGAAACCGAATCGATGTCCACCGAAGTCGCCGAGCGCCTGCGTTTCGTGCGCAACAAGCATGGCCTGTCGCAGCGCGAACTCGCGAAACGCGCCGGCGTCACCAACGGCACGATCTCGCTGATCGAACAGGGCCGCGTGAGCCCGTCGGTCGGCTCGCTGAAGAAACTGCTCGAATGCATCCCGATGAGTCTCGCGGAGTTCTTCACGTTCGAGCTCGTCGAATCGCGCGCGGTCGTGTCGCGCCGCGACGAGATGCCGAACCTCGGCAACGAGTCGCTCGCGTTTCAGCTCGTCGGCGCGAACGTGAAGGATCGCAACATGTGCATCCTGCGCGAGACCTACCAGCCGCTGGCCGACACGGGGCCCGAGATGCTGGTGCACGCGGGACACGAGGGCGGCGTCGTCGTGTCGGGCCGGCTCGAGTTGACCGTCGACGGCGCGACGTGGCTGCTCGACCCCGGAGACGGCTACTACTTCGAAAGCCGTTTGCCGCATCGTTTTCGCAATCCCAGCGCGGAACTGATCTGCGAGGTCGTGTCGGCCAATTCGCCGGCGACCTTCTGACCGCGCGTCACCGCATTCGCTGCAGGCCGGCCGCATGCCTCGCGCGCGGCGCGCCGCATCGCGAATGCCACAACATTGAGGCATCCTGATGAACAAGTTGACTTTGGCTGACTGGCAACACAAGGCGGCGTCGCTCGAGATCGAAGGGCGCGCATTCATCGATGGCGCGTCGCGCGACGCACATGGCGGCAGGACGTTCGACTGCGTGAGCCCGATCGACGGCCGCGTGCTGGCGAAGGTCGCCGATTGCGGCGAAGCGGACGTGAACGCGGCCGTCGCGGCAGCCCGCCGCGCATTCGACGCAGGCGTATGGGCCGGCCTGAACCCGCGCGCGCGCAAGGCCGTGCTGCTGCGCTGGGCCGCGCTGATGCGCGAGCATCTCGACGAACTATCGCTGCTCGAGACGCTCGACGCGGGCAAGCCGATCGGCGACACGACGACGGTCGACGTGCCGGGCGCCGCGTACTGCGTCGAATGGTTCGCCGAGGCGATCGACAAGGTCGGCGGCGAGGTCGCGCCGGCCGATCATCATCTCGTCGGCCTCGTCACGCGCGAGCCGGTCGGCGTGGTGGCCGCCGTCGTGCCGTGGAACTTCCCGATCCTGATGGCCGCATGGAAATTCGGCCCCGCGCTCGCGGCCGGCAACAGCGTCGTGCTGAAACCGTCGGAGAAGTCGCCGCTGACCGCGATCCGCGTCGCGCAGCTCGCGTTCGAAGCCGGCATCCCGGCCGGCGTATTCAACGTCGTGCCGGGTGCGGGCGAACCGGGCAAGCTGCTCGCGTTGCATCGCGACGTCGACTGCATCGCGTTCACGGGCTCGACGGCGGTCGGCAAGCTGATCATGCAGTATGCGGCGCAGTCGAACCTGAAGCGCGCGTGGCTCGAGCTCGGCGGCAAGTCACCGAACATCGTGCTGCCCGACTGTCCCGATCTCGACCGCGCGGCGCAGACGGCGGCCGGCGCGATCTTCTACAACATGGGCGAGATGTGCACGGCCGGCTCGCGGCTGCTCGTGCATCGCGACATCAAGGACGCGTTCATCGAGAAGCTCGTCGCGGCCGCCCGCGCATACGTGCCCGGCAATCCGCTCGATCCGTCGGTGTCGATGGGCGCGATCGTCGACGGCATCCAGCTCGAACGCGTGCTCGGCTATATCGAAGCGGGGCGCGGCGAGGGCAGGCTCGTCACGGGCGGTGCGCGCGTGAACGCGGAAACGGGCGGCTTCTATGTCGAGCCGACGGTGTTCGAGGTGAAGCCCGACGCGAAGATCGCGCGCGAGGAAATCTTCGGGCCCGTGCTGTCGGTGATCGTGTTCGACGACGTCGACGAGGCCGTGCGGATCGCGAACGACACCGAATACGGGCTGGCCGCGGCCGTGTGGACGTCGAACCTGACGACCGCGCACGACGTGTCGCGCCGGCTGCGGGCGGGCACCGTGTGGGTGAACTGCTATGACGAGGGCGGCGACATGAACTTCCCGTTCGGCGGCTACAAGCAGTCGGGCAACGGTCGCGACAAGTCGCTGCATGCGCTCGAGAAGTACACCGAACTGAAGTCGACGCTGATCCGGCTGCGCTGACGCGCGGCCGGGCGCGGGCGTGTCGCCGTCCGGCGACGCGCCCAGCCTTCGGTGCGCGTTACGCGGTCCGCAGCGCGGGATGGAAGCCGGCGGCTTCGATGATCGACTGCACGCGCTCGGCGCCTTGCGCCGAGTCGACCTTGACGATCTTCGCCGCGACGTCGATGTCGAGCTTCGCGGCGGGGTCGGCGGCCGTCACCGCGCGCGTGATTGCGTTGGCGCAGCCGCCGCAGGTCATGTCCTGGACTTCGAATTCCATCGTGTTCTCCCGGATGGATGGTTGACGAATACGTGCAGCATGAAGCTTGCCATGGTGGGAAGGTCAAGCGCCGCACGCAACGAGGTGTACGGCATCAGCCATTTGTAATGCTGAAGTCTGACGAATCGCGATTCGTGTGCGCGCGTCAGTCCGAATTTTTCCCGATTGACGGCCATCCATTGTCGACGAAATCTGGCGGAGCCTTGCGCGGCAACGGGCGTGTCACGTCGATCGCGTACGATCTCCATGTTCGGAGTAAGGGTACTCCGAGGTGAAAATGCGAATCGATCTTAGTATCGATTCCCTTCGATATTTCCGTTCATTACGCACATGACCCGTTTCGCTATCGGTTTCGCACTGGCCCTGCTGGGCGCCTCGGCCACGTCCGCCTTCGCGGCCGACGACGTCGTCAACCTGACGCTGAAGGACCACAAGTTTTCGCCCGATGGCGTGACGATCCCCGCCGGCAAGAAAGTGAAATTCGTCGTGAAGAACCTCGACGCGACGCCGGCGGAATTCGAGAGCGACGACTTCAAGGCGGAGAAGGTCGTGCCGGCCGGCAAGTCGGTCGAGATCCTGGTCGGGCCGCTGAAGGCCGGGACCTACGAGTTCCACGACGAGTATCACGAAGCGCAGTCGAAGACGCACCTGACCGTCAAGTAAGCCGATACCGACATGCTGTCTACTGCCCTGATCGTCTTTCGTGAAGTGCTCGAGGCCGCGCTGGTGGTCTCGATCGTGATGGCTGCCACGAAGGGCGTGCCGCGGCGCGGCTGGTGGGTGGGCGGCGGGCTGGTCGGCGGCGTGGTCGGCGCCGGCCTGATCGCGGCGTTCGCCGACGTGATCTCGCAATGGGCGTCCGGCATGGGCCAGGAAGTCTTCAACGCGGGCGTGATGTTCGTCGCGACGCTGATGCTCGCGTGGCACTGCATCTGGATGAGCCGGCACGGTCGCGAAATGGCGCTGCACATGGGCGAGGTCGGCCGCGCGGTCGCGGCCGGCAGCCGGCCGCTGACGGGGCTCGCGATCGTGGTCGGCGTCGCGGTGCTGCGCGAGGGCTCCGAGGCCGTGCTGTTCCTGTACGGGATCGCCGCGGGCGATCCGGGCCAGACGCCGCAGATGATCGCCGGCGGGCTGCTCGGCGTGCTCGGCGGTGCGGGGCTCGGCTATGCGATGTACGCAGGCCTGCTGCAGATTCCGTTGAAGCGCCTGTTCTCCGTCACCAACGGGCTGATCGTGCTGCTCGCCGCGGGCATGGCGAGCCAGTGCGTCGGCTTCCTGCTGGCGGCCGGGCTCGTGCCGTCGTGGGGCGATGCGGTCTGGGACACGTCGTGGCTGCTCAAGGAAACGAGCATCGTCGGCAAGGCGCTGCATACGCTGATCGGCTATACCGCGCGCCCGGCGGGGATCCAGATCGCCGCGTACGTCGCGACGCTGGTGGCGATCCTCGTGCTGGCACGGTTCGTCGGCCGGCCGCAGGAGACGGTGAGGCCGCCGCGCGCCGCGGCGTGAGTGTTTCCGGGTTTCCCGGTTCGAATGAAACAAGGGGCGTCATGGACGCCCCTTGTTCATGTGCGGTGCGCGATGCACCTGCGCGGCCTTGCTGACGGCGGCCCCGGATGCGCGCGTTGCGTGCGTCAGCTGTGGTTGTCGATCCACGCGCGCGCCCATTCGAGCCCGGCATCGCGCGCGTCGTCTTCGGTGTCGAACACGCCGAGCACGCCCGACGCCTCGACGAGCCGATTGTTCTGCGTGATCGTGCCGCTTGCCGCGAAGCGCTCGGGCTGCATGATCTCGTCCTGCTGCAGGATCGCGTGGCCCCAGATCTGGTAGCCGTGGTAGGTCTGCGCTTCCATTATCGAGTCACCTCCGCCGCGCGGCCGTGCGTGCCGACCTGCAGCACGTTGCCGTCCGGCGTGTATTGACGCGGGATGTTGGAGAAGGTGGGCGCGTGCGTCGCATCCGGTGCGGCGGGTTGCATCACCGTGAGACGCCCGGGTGCCGGCTGCGCAACCGGGCGCGGCGCGGCCGGCGTGTCGGGCGCGGCGGCGGCCGGGCGGTGCGGGCCGGCCTTCACGGCCTGCGCGACGCGGCGCTTGTGCGGTTTCGCCGCGGCTTTCGGCGTGGCGGCGCTCGCGTGCTTCTCCGCGCTCTTGCCGGTGCGTGCGTCGGCGCTTGTGTGGGCGGCCGGCATACGGGCATCCGGCGTACGGGCAGCAGGCTGCCGCGCCTCGGGCGGGTTCCAGACCTCGACATAGTGCTCGGCGGCCCAGCCCGTCGACGCGAACGTCAGCGCCAGCAATCCGCATCCAAACAGTCTTACCATTGTCTCTCCGTCATATTCGTTGCGGCGCGCGTCCGGCCGGGGCCGTGCCTCTGCACTCGGGGAAGCCGGCTCAGGAGAACACCTCGAGTCCGTGTTTCTCGACGATCTGGAGCATGCGCGCGGCGATGCCGCTCGGCCGCTTGTCGCCCTGTTCCCATTGGCGGATCGTCGAGGTCGTCGTGTTCAGGTAGAGCGCGAACACGCTCTGGCTGACGTTGACGGACTTGCGAATGCGGGCGATCGCTTCCGGATCGAACTGCGGGGCGGCTTCGATGCAGAGATCGTCGTATTCCCGCATCGTCTTCTTGTCGATCAGTTGCGCACGATAAAGGCCGGACGCGGCGCTGTGGATCGCCTCCGTTGCGTCGCTCTTGAATCGACTCTTAGCCATTGCACATCTCCACCCACTCTTTCAGGGTAACCAGCGTCGCGATGTCGCTGTCGGTGTGTCGGCCGACATCCGCGGCGAGCTTTCTGAAGGCGCGCAGTTCGCGTGCGTCGATGTTCTCGCGGTCGCATTTCGCGAACAGGAACACGAACACCCACGTGTGCCCGACCTTGCCCAGCACGATCCCGCGCTGCCGATTGCCGCCGAGGCGCTTCTTCCACACGTTGCCGCCGAGATCGACGCCCTGGCCGCGGGCCAGATCCCGCACCGCGCGGCAGAGCTCGTCATCGGCGATTCCCGCTTTCCCGGCTGCCGTGTGAAACCACTTCGTCTTGAAGACGCGTCGTACGGAGGCAGACATGTCGAGCCGGTCGAGTTAGCACAGGATTATATACCACTACGTGGTACATATTTCGACCTGGCCGAATGGCCGACCTCGCATCCGCATACGGTCGGGACGGCCCGGCGAGGGGCCATCCCGACGTCCGGCCTTACTCCACCGTCACCGATTTCGCGAGGTTGCGCGGCTTGTCGACGTCGGTGCCGCGTGCACACGCGGTGTGATACGCGAGCAGTTGCAGCGGCACGACGTGCAGGATCGGCGACAGTTGGCCGTAGTGCTCCGGCATCCGGATCACGTGCAGGCCGTCGTCGTTGACGATCTGCGTATCGGCATCGGCGAACACGTACAGCTCGCCGCCGCGCGCGCACTTCCTGCATGTTCGACTTCAGCTTCTCGAGCAGCGTGTCGTTCGGCGCAACCGTGACGACCGGCATCGCTTCCGTGACGAGCGCGAGCGGCCCATGCTTCAGTTCACCGGCCGGATAGGCCTCGGCGTGGATGTACGAGATTTCCTTCAGCTTCAGCGCGCCTTCGAGCGCGATCGGGTAGTGCAGCCCGCGGCCGAGGAACAGCGCGTTTTCCTTGCGTGCGAATTCCTCCGACCACGCGATGATCTGCGGCTCGAGCACGAGCACGCTGTTCAGCGCGGCCGGCAGGTGGCGCAGCTCCTTCAGGAATTGCGCTTCCTGCGCGGCGTCGACGTGCCCGCGCAGCTTGCCGAGCGTCGCGGCCAGCACGAACAGCGCGACGAGCTGCGTCGTGAACGCCTTCGTCGACGCGACGCCGATCTCGGTGCCCGCGTGCGTGAGGAACTGCATTTCGGTCAGGCGCACCATCGCGCTCGTCGCGACGTTGCACACCGCGAGCGTATGCGTGTGGCCGAGCGACTGCGCATGCTTGAGCGCCGCGAGCGTATCGGCCGTCTCGCCCGACTGCGAGATCACGAGCACGAGCTGGCGCGGGTTCGGCACCGACTCGCGGTAGCGGTATTCGCTGGCGATCTCGACCTGGGTCGGGATCTTCGCGATCGATTCGAGCCAGTATTTCGCGGTGAGGCCCGAGTAGTAGCTCGTGCCGCACGCGAGGATCAGCAGGCTGTCGATCTCCGCGAACGCGGCGGGGGCCGCATCGCCGAACAGCGTCGCGTCGAAGGCGTCCGTCTGCGGCACGGTGTCGCCGATCGCGCGCGGCTGCTCGAAGATTTCCTTCTGCATGAAGTGGCGATAGGGTCCAAGCTCGACCGCGCCGCCGTACGCGCTGACGACGCGGATTTCGCGCTGCACGGTGGCGCCGTGACGGTCGACGATCGTCACGCCGTCGAGCGACAGCTCGCACACGTCGCCTTCCTCGAGGAACGTGAAGCGGTCGGTGCTGCCGGCGAGCGCGAGCGCATCGGATGCGAGGAAGTTCTCGCCGTCGCCGTGACCGACGACGAGCGGCGAGCCCTGGCGCGCGCCGACGACGGTGTGCGGCTGGTCCTTGTGGATCACGGCGATCGCGTAGGCACCGTGCAGTTGCTGCACGGCTTCGCGCACCGCGTCGAACAGGTTGCCGCGATACAGGCTGTGCACGAGATGCGCGATCACTTCGGTGTCGGTCTGCGACACGAATTCGTAGCCCTTCGCGCGCAGCGTTTCGCGCAGCGGCTCGAAGTTCTCGATGATGCCGTTGTGCACGAGCGCGAGCGCGTTCGACGAGAAGATCGGGTGCGCGTTGTGCGTGACGGGCGCGCCGTGCGTGGCCCAGCGCGTGTGCGCGACACCCGTCGTGCCTTCGAGGTGCGATTCCTGCACCTGTGTATCGAGATCGGCGACGCGGGCGACGCTGCGCGCGCGCTTCGGGGCGCCCGGCTCGAGCACGGCGACGCCGCACGAGTCGTAGCCGCGGTATTCGAGGCGCCGCAGACCTTCGATCAGCACCGGAACGATATTACGTTGCGCAACTGCGCCGACAATGCCGCACATGAAATCTACCTTCTATGTGGAAGCGGATGCCGTCCGGCACCCGCATGAGGTTAACTTTTCTTCTTGACCGGCCGGACATAGCCGCTCTTCGCGGTCTGCGTCTTCTCGTTCAACGCGAGGACGCCTTCGGCGACGTCCTTCCAGATCGTCGTGCCGGCGGCGATCGTCACGCCGCGGCCGACCCGCACGGGCGCGACGAGCTGCGTGTCGGAGCCGACGAACACGTCGTCCTCGATCACGGTGCGGAACTTGTTCGCGCCGTCGTAGTTGCAGGTGATCGTGCCCGCGCCGATGTTCACGCGCGCGCCGATGTCGGCGTCGCCGATGTACGTGAGGTGGTTCGCCTTCGAACCGTGGCCGATCACCGCGTTCTTCACCTCGACGAAGTTGCCGACGTGCGCTTCGTCCGCGAGCTGCGCGCCGGGGCGCAGCCGCGCGTACGGGCCGATCACGGTGTTCGCGCCGAGCGCGGCGCCGTCGATGTGCGTGAACGCGTCGATGCGCGTGCCGGCGCCGACCGACGCATTGCGGATCACGCAGTTCGCGCCGATCGTCACGTTGTCGGCGAGCGTCACGTTGCCTTCGAACACGCAGTTCACGTCGATCGACACGTCGCGCCCGCAGCGCAGCGTGCCGCGCACGTCGATGCGCGCCGGATCGGCGAGCGTGACGCCGTCGACGAGCAGCGCGTCCGCCACGTTGCGCTGGTGAATGCGTTCGAGCTCCGCGAGTTGCGCCTTGCTGTTCACGCCGAGCGTTTCCCATTCCTCGTCGGGCTGCGACGTGACGACCTCGAAGCCGGCCTCGATCGCGAGTTCGACGACGTCGGTCAGGTAGTACTCGCCCTGCGCGTTTTCGTTCTTCAGCGCGCCGAGCCACATCGACAGCTGCGCCGTCGGCGTGACGATGATGCCGGTGTTGATCTCGGCGATCTTCAGCTCTTCCGGCGACGCATCCTTCTGCTCGACGATGCGCGTGACGAAGCCGGACGCGTCGCGCACGATGCGGCCGTAGCCGGTCGGGTCGTCGAGCGTGACGGTCAGGATCCCGTAGCGGCCCTCGCGTGCGGCATCGACGAGACGCTGCAGCGTCGACGCGCGCGTGAGCGGCACGTCGCCGTACAGCACGAGCGTCGGTTGCGCGGGATCGAGCAGCGGCAGCGCCTGGCGGACCGCATGGCCGGTGCCGAGCTGCTCGGCCTGCACCGCGAACTGGACGTCGGGCGCGGCGACCGCGGCCTGGACCTGCTCGGCGCCGTGGCCGACGACGACGACGAGCCGGGACGGCTGCAGCGTGCGCGCGGTGTCGATGACGTGGGAGAGGAGCGGCCTGCCGGCCAGGGGGTGAAGCACTTTCGGCAGCGCGGAACGCATGCGCTTGCCGGTGCCTGCCGCCAAAATCACGATATTCATGGCGCCAGCTTGTCAGAGGAGTTCGAAGCCGTCCATTTTAGCATGCGGCTCCCGCCGTTCCGGGCCTGCCGCGGCGGGCGCGCGACGCCGGAAAGGGCGGCCGGCGCCCGGTTCCGGCGGGTGTTCCGGCCCTGCTTACAGGTCGTCGAACTGGACGATCGAGATCGGTTTGGACGCGCCCGGCGTCGCGGTGTCGTCGCCCGATGCGCACGGTTCCTCGTCGAACGCGATGTCGCCCTGCGGATCGGCTTCGCCCGTCGCGCGCAGCGACTGGAACGGGTACAGCGTCGTGTCCATCAGGTGCGACGGCACGACCTTCGCGAGCGCGTTGAACATGTTGTCGACGCGGCCCGGGAAGCGCTTGTCCCAGTCGCGGATCAGCGCCTTCATTTCCGCGCGCTTCAGGTTCGGCTGGCTGCCGCACAGGTTGCACGGGATGATCGGGAATTCGCGCAGCTCCGCGTATTTCTCGAGATCGGTTTCCTTCACGTACGCGAGCGGGCGGATCACGATGTTCTTGCCGTCGTCCGACTGCAGCTTCGGCGGCATTCCCTTCAGCTTGCCGCCGTAGAACATGTTCAGCAGCAGCGTCTGCACGATGTCGTCGCGGTGATGGCCGAGCGCGATCTTGGTCGCGCCGAGCTCGCCGGCCACGCGGTACAGGATCCCGCGGCGCAGCCGCGAGCACAGCGAGCAGGTCGTCTTGCCTTCGGGGACGAGCCGCTTGACGATGCTGTAGGTGTCCTGGTTCTCGATGTGGAACGGCACGCCGACCTGCTTCAGGTATTCGGGCAGCACGTGCTCGGGGAAGCCCGGCTGCTTCTGGTCGAGGTTCACCGCGACGATGTCGAAGTCGATCGGCGCGCGTTCGCGCAGGCGCAGCAGCACGTCGAGCATCGCGTAGCTGTCCTTGCCGCCCGACAGGCACACCATCACCTTGTCGCCCTGCTCGATCATGTTGTAGTCGCCGATCGCCTGGCCGACCTGGCGCACGATCCGCTTGAACAGCTTGTTGTTCTCGTACGCTTCCTTCTGCTCGCGGCGCGTCAGCGCGGGGCGGCCGGTTTCGGCGGTCGTGGCGTCGGCCGCCGTGTCGTTCATGTGGGGGGCGTTCATGCGCGCTCCTCGTCCTTGATGCGAAAGACTTCGACGCCGACGGCGCCGCAGTCCGGATAGGCGTCCGGTTTCTCGGTACGGACGCGTACCGCGCGCACGGCATCGTGCGCCAGCAGGTGCGCGGCGATCGAATCGCACAGCGTCTCCTGCAGGTGGATGTGGCCGCGCGCCACGCATTGCGCGACGCTCTGCTTCATCAGATCGTAGTCGACGACTTCGTGCAGCCGGTCGTCGACCGGGGTGGACAGCGCGAGCGGCACGAACAGGTCGACGTTGATGACGACGCGCTGCTCGCCGCGCTTCTCGTGTTCGAAGGCCCCGATGTTGATGTGCACCTCGTAGTCGCGCAGGTAGAGCCTGCGGCAATCCGCGAGGCGGGGGTGCAGGAGAGCGGAAAACATGGTCGTCCCAGTCAAATTGGCGTGCGCGCACGCAAAGCGGCGCGGGCGGCGGCGGTCAGGCCGCGCCCGCGCGGTTCATTCATTCGGGCCGGCGGCCGGCGGCACCAGGTGCTCGCCGCCGTCGACGGTCAGCGTCGCGCCCGTGACGCCGGGCGCGCTCGCGAGATAGCACGCGGCCGCCGCGATGTCGTCCGCGTGCGGCGCGTGGCCGCGCACGAGCGCCGCGACCCGCACCTTCGGC